>WLWD01000111.1_pt1:0-125000 | contig 643347 bp, 184 predicted proteins | sample 6712731 | NCBI WGS metagenome assembly WLWD01 (sample SAMN12718690, study PRJNA576275) | sponge metagenome | isolation source: marine sponge | host: Mycale hentscheli | place: New Zealand: South Island, Marlborough, Capsize Point | collected 2014-11-01 | reverse complement strand
TTTAAGAAATCGATCAATCTTTTCTCGATATTTACGCACGCCGCGTTGTGCCCGGTTTTCCTGTAGACGGTCACATATGTATACAGTATGCTTTGAATTGATTACTACAGTACTTATCACAAATTACATACTGTATGTTAGCCATGCATGCAGTATTAGGAATACATCTCAAGCTGTAAGATTGTGAAATTCTACTCACCTTCTTTGCCTTGTCCTGAAATTTGCAGAGGTTGAGCGCCTTCGTCAGCAGCGCCTGTCTCTTGCCCCACTGCTCCTCGATCCAACTCTTCTCATCATACAGGCTCTCCAAGATCTCCTTGACATGTCGAGTCCCCATCACAAACCCAGTGGGTAAGGAGCTGTCTCCGACGGGCATCCGGAGCTTCTCCACTATCTTCTTTCCCTGCTGCTGCACGGTTGAATGCAAGTGGTCGCAAGACTCCTTCAAGAGCTGGTGTTTGGCCAACACCTCTTCAATGCGACCGGTGTCAGTGGGCTTGTCTTTGGACTGACACTCATCTAACCAACCCTCCACCTTCTGGAAAAACTGCACACACACACACACACACAAATCAAAGTATTATTGTTGTTTTTGTGCAATACACACCTCTTTTTGGACAAACTATACATACTAAACAACACCACACACACACACACACACACACACACACACACTCACAAAGAATCTCCTAACACTAATTTGAAGCCAAATACTGGTTCCCAATAGGCCTCCTATCCCCACTCTAATTAGACTAAAGAATTTTAATGCCTGAGACTGTCTCACCTCTTGCTGGCTATCATGAAACTGGACAGACAGGTCCAGCAGCTCCACCCTCTCTTCGACCACACCCCTCAGAACGTCCCACTTCTCCTGCAGCTCGTCAAGCTTGCGCTGGATCTGGTCTCGGGCGAAATGGTGTGCGGCCACGAGCTTGTCTCCCAAGCCGATCATGTGACTCAACTCCTGATAGTTCACCTGCGACACATGAGACGGGTGGACAGAAAATAAATAATGCTACCATACTGAAAAACACAATATAAGTATTATACCTAGCACACCTTTTCAAAATTTCAGAGTGATAATTTTGTTTTTTAAATTTCATGGCTTTTTTTTTTTTTTTTCTTCTTCTTCATGAAATGAAAATTTGGGGGCGAATGTCTCTGTGAAGGTAATAATAATTTTTAGGAGGGGGGGAAATTATATTTAAGGGGTGGGTGGGGAGGTAAAATGCCCCTTAAAAATTCCTGTGTAACTGTAAAACATCCTCCAAACAAAATAAGAAAAAACAATAGCAAGCTAGAGTCAAAATTGAGGTTTTAATGACTTGAATTTCCAATTCTATTTGTTAAATTCTTCCAATTTGACATAACTGTGATGCTAAATTTCCTGCATTAGTTATCTCTTCTCACTAAAAACCTTCCTGAGTTTAGCTTCTTTTTTTCTTTCTTATTTAATTCGGAAGATGTCTATACTTGTCTGTAAATTATATTACACCAAGATTAGTTTGGTAGAGCGAGCTAAGCTTTGATAATTAGATGATCCAAGCTATGTTAGTATGTTTGTTTTTATTTTATATAATTGAATACATACTAGCATGCTGCACACACACTCAGCCAATGGAAATTTAGTAAAAAATTACACAATAAATGCTCAGCAAAACACCAACCCATTATCACAACACCCGTTGGACTCCTCCCCAGCCCCACCCCCTCACCTTAAACTTGTCCTTGTACTCAGAGAAAGCCGCTCTCTTCATCTGAGCAGCCCCCAGGCAGTCTCCGATAGACGTGTGCTCCTGTGCCAGCACCGACACCTCGTGATGAAGCCACGCCTCTATCTTGCTGGACTCGCTCTCAAACAGCCGTATCTGGAGGAGCTTGTCGAGTTTGGTGCCCTTGGTGCTCCACAAGTGCTCCAGTCTGTTCCTCGTGACTTGGAGCTGAGAGCACAGCTCTTCCAGATATGTGAAACAAGCTGTGTGTGTGTGTGTGTGTGTGTGTGTGCGCGCGTATGAATAAGCACGTGCTGTAATAATGAACATGCCATCTATCAAAATGGTCTTTTATTCTCAACTCGTATGTGTCAGTGGTGGAAATGCATACGATACATATAAGAATAAGCCACATGCAACATCGACCCCTTACCTGTCCTAACCCTAAGTTTCAGTAGTATGTACTAACTTATACTATATACATGTACATCTCTCGAAGTTTATGACACAACTACAAACACATGCACACACATTCTCTCCCAACCTTTCTCTTAAAAATACAATCTACAATAACAAAAAAAAAACGAACAAACAAAAACTTGTAAGAAATTTTAAACCGACAGTTCGCTCTCTCCCCCTCTCGATGTGGAAAACAATAAGTGCATAAATAAATAAATAAACAAATAAATAAAACACCTCCATGGACCTACCTGTGTACTTATACAAACAGTAGTGAATTATAATAATAGGAAATTTAACAGCCAATATTTTAATTACATATAACTTAACCCGACGTTTCGACTTCTTGCCGAAGTCCTCTTCAGCCGAGAATGACTGAATAGAATTAATAAATTCAGCTCACCTGTAAAGTCTGGATTGTCGCATGGGAGGAGTTTGTTAATGGTGTGAGAGACTGCCTCGCAGGCAATGTCCAGGTCGACCTTGTTCAGCTGCTGTTTGGTCTCCACATGTCTTCTCACTGAGTCCCTGGCGTTCTCCAAGTCCTCGGGATCCTCCTCTTCCTCGAGCTGTCGCTGGATCATCTCAAAGTCTTCAAGACGTCCTTGTAGACTCAATACATGCTTCTCCAAACTCTAATAGCATAACACAGTGTTACACAATGTAACACATGATTACATAGTGGCACAGCATGACACTGCATAACAAAGCATAGCACAATGTGACACTGCACTATACTGATTGACACAGCCTTTTATAAAGTGTAACACAGTGCTACACAATGTGGAACAGCATTACGGAGTCTGACCATAACAAATTAAATATAAAAGTCTATATATTTATCCTGCACTTTAACTGTAATTGGAACAGTTCATTTCCCAAGTCAAATCAGAGCCATGAATTTACAAGTTGCCATAATACCTGATCAGTAACAAAAAAAAAAAAAAAAAAAAAAAAAAAAAAAAAAAAAGAGGAAATACCATTTTGTGCAGCATAATCAGAAATTAGTCTTTTTCATAAATATTTGAAACAAATGAAACTATTTTACTGAATATTTGAAATAAAAATCTCACACCCGTTAGACAAACAGCAAGAAGAAATCCATACACGTAAAACACAGAGAGACATTTGATACATTAAAAGAAGACATCATACAATAATACACACACACCCTCTGGCATCCGATCCACTTTTCATGATTGTACGCCAAACTGCCGCCTAACTCCTGGGTAAGCTGAGACTGAGGGAGAAGTTGCACCAGACCTGATGTCATGTCCAAAACTTGAATCTGTGACAGCACCATAAAGTATTGTCAAGTAAAGTGCAATACAACACATAGCAAATTCAACTACAGCACCATTTTTATGACTTATTGTTACTACCATCCTTTACCATACTGCACAAAAACTCGTTGAATACCATGGGCGTAAAACTACTGGCTCAAAAGCATGTCTTTTTGATCTACATTAAATCTAATTAATTGATGGATTAGTTAAATACGTTTAATTCTTTTTTCCTCTTGACTACATATATACTATTTGCAATGATAATCATAGGTAAATTTTTTAAAAAAATTTTGATAATTAACTTGAAATATCCTGAAAAGTAGGCGTGGCAGGGAATGGCCTTTTTTTCTATGTGGGAATTTTTTTTACTCAAATGACATTTATAAAATTTTTTTTATAAATGTCATTTGGAGGAAAAAATTAAAAAGCAAAAACAGTTGAATAGAAATGAGAATTTTGTGGTTGTATTCAACTAATCCATCAGATCATTAGATGAATTTTTTTAAATGTATAAAGTTGGTAGGGAAATGATGACTCCCGACAATTCAGTATTCAAAACTGTTCCTTCTCTATGTACCTTAAACTCAAACGCCCGCCAAGACTCACACTGAATGAATATTTGGACTTCCGGCTCAACGTGCCTAATTTAGGTCTTCTCCAGAAAGACTTGGGCTTGACGACAATCGCTTGCGAGATTCTCTCGGCGAAGGTGTGCTGGAGAGACTTGAGCGTCTGCTTAGCCACATGCCAACTGACCTGCCGAGCATCGACCACCACAGTGAAGCCTGCAGACTGCACTGCTGGACTAGAGGGAGCAAACAGTGAGGGAGATTGAAGAGAGAGAAGGAATCTTTTGTTATTAGGGGCAAATATTGTACATACTGATAATCGACAGTCATTGCTATCAGATTCACATGATATACTAACAGTGTGTCATAGAGTCCCTGCTGACCGTATGAAACTAGTCATGCAATAATTAAATGTACATTATGTTGATGTATTATCTTACAGTAAGAAGGTTCATGTTCCATTGGTGTGACAGTCACACATGTACTGTGTGTATGTGGAAATGCTCTACAACTATGTGTGTTCAATAAGTACAGTGAATACTGTATGCACATAGTAAATGACAAAAATACGAATAAAAAAAATTAAAAAAATTAAATTAAAAAGTTCAGTTTATAGATACTTACGTAATTAAATAATTATAATAAATAGTTTGCATATACTGTGAACAAATATTATAAACTATATGTACTTGAATTATTAAGTCCAAAGGTTGTATGTTTGCGTGTGCACATTGCTCAAGATACAACTAAAGTCCTTTCGTGACCACACTTTACTGTACAATAAATAAGAATTCAATCATAAACAGACATAGCCTAGTTGGGATCACAGTATGTACGTATCTAGACAGGTCCTTAATAGGACCTTTGGTTTCTATTTTAGCATATGTGTACAGTCTGAAGCTATTAATAGTAACACATGTTTCCTTGAGACGTCTGCCCTATCACATGCTGCATACACAGAATCGCCCCAAGTGAAACCTCACCTCGGGATTTTGCTGAAGTAAGTCAAGAGCTTGCCGATGTTTATTGGGCCCACGTCTGATTGGTCATCCAGCTGGATCGTAATGATGGCCCCTCTCCTCTTGTCACGCCCACCTGTGGCCACCACAAAAAATAATGACAGGATACAAGAGCATATGCCAGTAATCTGCCCAATGAATACAAAAAGTTAGGATATGAAATTTTTTGGGCAGATCATAAAAAAATAATAATAAAAGGAGGAAATGTTGAACATGTATACCTACATATGTATGTAAAATATGTTATAATTCTGTTATTGCTAAATAGATTAATTCTTGAAAACTATGGGAGTGCCTCTATATAGATAATGTCTGAGAGAGATTGAATCGAAGGATTAATAACCCTAGGAGTCATTAGCAGAGGATAAGTGCACTCTTAATGGAGAACACTTGTCCGATACATGCTGGACACACGGACTAGTCCAGAACAAGAGTGTGATCATGTACAGTAGGACCTTATGATGTCACATGGAGTGGGATTGGTGCTAGAACTGAACCTTTACGCAATATTACCCAACCTCTACAGTAACCTTCTCCGGTCTAGCTGTGACAAGAAACATAATGAAATTAGAGGCAGAGAGTGAGAGAGAGTGAGAGAATATGAGAAGATATATGAATTATTTTTGAACATTTACATACATGTAGTAACTATTGATAATCCAGAATGTTTCGATCTCGAGAGACCCTCATTAGTTGGAATACATATATAAATGAGGCACAAAGTCTATGTACATGTAAAGTGATCATACGCTGATGCTCTTTGTACTGAAATAATATCAACACACTCTAAATGCAACGTAAAAGTTCAATGCTTCGCACTGTATGTATATGGCTAACCCATAAATCAATATATCATACAATATTCTCAACCCATTCCATCTCTGCAATGAGCATAAGTACAGACGTACATTATGTAAGTATTCATGTATTTCTATTCTTTAAAGGAAATTAAGATTCGTCTACTGCAACGAGGGAATCTTCACAAGGAGTGAGACCTATCACTACTAGTCAGTCAGTCATGAAAATAAACTATTTCATCATCTGACGTTCAAAAAGATCACTAGAAACAGTTTGATATCTTCAAGTGGAGCCTGTTTAAGGCAAGTATCATCTCATGCCCGTACTAGTCACTCATCCTCTGGTTGTACAAGTCAGTTAACTACTCTACGAGTCTCTAGGGTATAGTAATCAATCTTATATGGTAAAGGAGGAAGATTCAGTCCCCCATGACACTACTGTGTGTTAGTATCATTTAATAAAATACACCACAGAGTCAAGGCACAATCTGAAGAGAGAGGTCAGTACATACAGTAACTAATTAACAACAGAATAACAAAAAAAAAAAAAAAAAAAAAAAAAAAAAAAAAAAAAAAAAAAAAAAAAAAAAAAAAAAAAAAAAAAAAAAAAAAAACAAAAAATAAAAAACAACAACAACAATAACAACAGCAAAACAAGGGAGGTTAGATCTTGCATACTGATGTAGAGGACTACAATTCATTGGGATTAATACCAACACTGTATACATACGTACTGTAGGCATTGTAATTCAGACATGTATTCACATGATGAATGACAACATAGATAGATGGGAGAAGAGGAAGTATTACTTGGACAAGAACAACCTAATCACTGATTCTCCAAGATGGATGTTCCCACGAGACAGACAGTGACTATAAAGAGGAGTAGGAGGAAATGGAAAGGAGACGATACTAACTGTTAGCATATGTACAGTAATATATAAATTACGATTAAAAACTACAACAACAACAAAAAAACAACAACAAAAAACAAAAAACAAAAACAAAAAACAACAAAAAAAACACAACAGCTAAACTGGAGTGAAGTATTACGTGAAAGCTCCTTGGGACTACAATGAACTAGGTACTATAATATAGGGTAAGGATCATTTCTTCATTTACAGGCTAATTTAAGTTCTTATGTAAAATAAAAAAAAATTTTAAATTCTGCTCACACAAGTAGAAGTACAACATTTGTTGATAACATAAATATACATATTTAAATGTCAAGCATTTCAACTCTGATGCGTCTATCCCAGAAATATTATAATAGAAGACTTGACATTAGTCAAAACATTTGACAATTATATTGTTACTTTAAAAATAATAATTAAATTCATTAATTAAATTTCACAATTTTTTTATCAAGTTCTGACCCTTCATAAAAACTAGATTGAAATTAATTAAATTGTATATGACACAACAGTGAAACAAGAAGCACTTTCTTGTTAAATTAATTGTGACAAAAAGTTTTTGAAATACACACACACACAACACCAACACACATACACACACACACACACAACACCAACACACACATACACACACACACAACACCAACACACATATACACACACACAACACCAACACACATACACACACACACACACATTTCACACACACACACATTTCACACACACACACACACACACACACACACACACACACACGAGGCTAGACTGGCTTTGAACATAAAGTCAAAGGATGTGGAGAGAAAGTGCACTTACTGGAGACGAAAAGACACACTTGAGCAAACAGCAGACACCCCAACTTCAGTGCGTGTTCCAAGCCATAGCTAGCATGTATGTATGTACGTACATGTGTGTGTTTGTATGCGTACACATACTCTATGTACAGGGAAATGGCAACATGCTAATTGGAATATCAAAAACACATATTTTTTAGGGTGGTTTTGGGAAACTAACTTGAATGACTTCTTACTAGCAACAGATAACAACACAAAGTGAACTAACTCAACAACAACAACAACTACCCTTCAACAACAAAAAAACTACCTGTCAACAACAACAAACCAACAACTGCAACTGCAGATTGATGTTCAGTCTCAGTTACCACTCACTGTTAAGCACCCACTTACTTACTGTTTGAAGTTATGAGCAGGAGAGCTTAACAACCCGGAGTCAACGTGAACTGTACAGTGAGGCTATCATTTGTCATATCTTAATACATGAGCCTTAACTTTTTTTCATAAAAAAATTCTTTCGGGGTAAATAAATTAGGGGGAGGGAGGGGGAGGGGGAGGAGTGAATTGAATGTAGGAGGTATAAATCCCAGGGCTCCCATGTCCGTATGAAACCCTGAACGCACAAGTACTGTATTTACATGAGCACATGCACACACATATACACCCACTATGATGTATGCATGTATTTACAGTTAGTAGAGTCAATGAAGGACTTACCAGAGAGGAACACTAGTTTCTGTTTGATAGGTATCATCAGCTCCTCCAGATGCCAGTTGCGAGACACTATCAATTCTAAACCATAACACAAAACACAAGAAAGAATAACAATACCCGGGCTGAAATAGTGAAGGAAAAACGAGAACAAAACAAAACAAAAACAAAACTAAACAAAACAAAAACACTGTGTGAAAAAAATGGATAAAAAATATCAGAGCTTAAAAAAAAAGTTGGGGCTAATTAAAAATATACAGTTCAGTCATTCTTGCTTGAAAAAAAATAACAGCAATTTTGTGATGTCCACATATTGGCCGTATAAACAGAGAAAACTGCTATTATGTGACAATCTATTATATCTCGGCCAGCTACAGCAATATTAATGCATTCGAGTGGCAAGTCGAACTCCAAAATACGTAATAGAAATTTTACTTGGGAAAAAATAACCAAAATTTTCGGTTCATGGACCTTCGTCAGTGATAATACAATTTTAAATAGTACATAAGTCCTTCAAACGGTGAAAATTTTCGAAACACCAACTGATCCAAGGTTATCAAGACATTCACCTACGAATGATATACACATATGTGGTTCACTTGTCTTCTTAATGGACATCCCATAAATATATGTATGCATACACGTACATTTGTAGTAAATTCAATAAAGTATTCAACGGAGGAAGAGCTGACACTGAACAAGTCTGGAATATATCCCAAACTGAGAGCAAGCCAAGAACGAAGGTACTGTACCTCACCTATATCTGACCTCGAGCGCCACTTCTGTACCACCACCTACGATGAGCACGCTGCACCCCCAGTCTCAAGTCCCATGAAGGGGTGTGGTGACACAGGCATGTGTTATCAACTGATCTGGCGGTACAAATCGTACTAGAAACCTCCGTCTCTGAGGCCTCTAATGGAGGCACATCAGCAGCCATTGAACTACACATCACAGACTGAGCTAGAATGCTTATAACTGAAGTAAAAGCTTCGTACTATGGACTCTGTTTAAATTGCCTCAATTTGACAAGTTGCAGGGGAGGTGTCATGTGCATATGCATGAATGTATGTTACTAGCTTTACAATGCCAGTCAAAATCTATTTATAGCTTACTCGACTGTTGATGCCAGGTTTCTAAGCAACAATGGCCAGAACATGAGAGCGTGAGATTAATTTCATAGGACTAACCAAATGTACACATAGCAAGTTGCCAGAATTCTAGCTATAATGTCGATCCCTACTACAGGCTTTTGTCATGGAGATTAGTGTTGGATACCAATTGAAAAAACAGAACAAAAACAACAACAACAACAACAACCAAACAACAACAAAAAACACTTTTCTTCTAACTACAGACACACCATAAAAGTGTAAATATTTTGGTGTATTGGAGGGAACGGAGAGAGGAGGGAATTTAGATGAAGGGACTGAGGAATTTACAATAGCGTCTTCCTCATGAATTTCCTGAACTTAGAGAATTTAACAACTACTTCAGTGAAAGGGTGGCTCTGGGTACAGACAAGCTGTCCAGGTGGACTCAGCAAATATGTACGTACAAGATGGAATGCTAACTGAACTAGAAAGATCCTTCTTTGTAGGGTGTAAGTATCAACAGAATTTGGGAATAGAAATTATAATATATTATATGGTTATATGTAGTACTGCCAACGAACATGTTCAATTTTAAGAAAACAAATTCGTACATACATACTTAACTAACAAAACAACAAAGACTGGTAAGCTAGAGTCGTGTACTACTCCAGAAAATGAACATGTTCTCTTTTTTCTTTCCTGCACATTTTATAGTACATATCTTGAGTAAAACTCTCAACTGTGGAGGGAAAAAAATGAGACCCTCCTCTAAAAATGGACTGTATCCACAACAACAAATGCTACTAACTTTTAAAAGTCATCATTTTCCTTTCATTGGCTTCCAGCTCAATATCATGAACCACTGGTGTCAAGACACACAGACACGCCTCCACTCAGAGGTCCAGATTGTAAGGAGATCCATCTCAATTCAAGTAGAAATACCTCCTAATTAATTTGAAAAGAGTGCGAGATTTGCAAATGGGAACCGGTTGAGTAAAATGATGTTCACCTCAAGTTACAGAGAAAGGCGACTACGGTATAAGTTCCGAGATAAATATGTAGGCTATTAATTTGGCTTCCACCGTAGAAGTCTTCTAATTAAAAGAGGCCATTTTTAAGAGTTTTGGGTATTTGAAATATGTATGCAATTAATATTTTCTATAGGCATTCCTTTAATTGGAACACGAGTCTATTTGGAACAACCATATCACTTTTCATTCTTGGGATTATTTTATATACATTCAAAAATTAACTTCAATAAACCATCAGTATACTCCACACCTTGGTTTCTATGGTGACTGTTACACCCTTCGTTTGAAAGTTGCTTATCTCATTTCGAACTGATTCATCATAAATGGCGGAAAATACGTATGTAGACGAGGAGGGGGAGGGGTAAGGGGGATAAGTAGGCTATATATAGAATATTTATTTTCCCAGTAACATTTGCGATGGGCTTCAAATGCCCACCACGTTTGAGCTGGAACTGTTCTGAAGTGAGGTAATTTCATTATGTATGCAATGCATTGATGACAATAGTACAGGCAGAGAAGAAATGTAGGTAAGAGGTCATGACATGTTGGAAACAAAAATAATGATGATGATAAAAATAAATAATAATAATAATAATAATAATTAATAATATTTGTAATGCAAATTAGTAATAATAATAACAATAATTAATAGGAAATTTTCTCGTTAACATGTTAATTAAAATTTAAAATTGTTATTATTTCAGCTGAAAATGACTGAATCAATAACAAAAAAATATATAAAACAATAAGTGCAATAAAAATACAATTTTATTAAAATTATACTGTTATAATAATCAATAGTTAAAATAAAATAAAGTAATAACTTTGGCAATATCAAAATTACAAACGATTTTTACACAAACGTTGAAGGAGTTGTGGAGGAAAAGTAAAAACTCGTATAGTGAAGTCACTCTTGATACTAGAATGCACTACTCACATCCTCTCACATACAGTGCATGTCACGTACGAGGCCAACTTCACTCCATTAGTGATGGTCTGACGGACTATGAATTCAATTAATCTAAAGCAGACCACACGTGCTCAGCTGCAAAAAAGATAATTATCATTTCCATTTATACCCTGCACATGCTCACAGCATGATCTGCACCACAAGAGTTTATGTAGGTGCATTTTTCAATTTTAAGCTAAAAAATGTATACAGCTTATAATAATAAACACATACGTACATAGATCAGTCCTAATCAATGGGCTAGAAAACTGTCAGTGAATATTAAGACACTCGAACAAGTTACGTTATCATCAGTAAATCAGAATAGATTCTTAATCACAGGAAGATTGATAAAATTATCACACACACCTTCAACCCCCACGCCCTCCCCGAACCTCTCACAGGCTTCATTATCATGGATTCAAAATATCAAGAAAATTCAAGAAAAAGAAAAGCTGGGTGTGCTCCAAATAGGTATGCAGAGACGGACCTCATGGCTCATGTGAAATGGTAAGTGATATCGGCATGGGCGTACACAATGGGTTGAGATACATTATACTAAAATATTGGATCCATGCCAACGGTCAATACTGTCATGTTAAACACTAACTATAATGTTTCATTTTTCAAAAAAAAAAAAAAAATTTTTTTTTTTTTTTTTACAAAAGTGGCAATTTTTTGTGATATGGTGTGAAAAAAGTCTGACTAGAGGAAGGAGGCGCAGTTGCATGTTCTCTGTTGAAGTTCTGACCTGCTATCACCCTTGGGAGCAATTAACATTCCTCTATGACCTAATGAATGCATCAATCCACCTTTTATCTAATTACTACGGACTGCATGTATGTATAACACGGGCAATGTTATAGGAAGGTTGCAAAAACCAGTTCACTGACTTGCTGTCAGGATGAGGACAACCAAATGCTCTGAAATCTGTAGCCTGTACATGTACATGTATGCTGTGCGTGTGTGTATGTCACCCACCAAATCTTTCAGTAGAACATAATCTGACTGTTGCCTTTTGGGGGGGTTGTTCTTTTAGTCTTTTGGGAGCTGAACCGACTTATGAGTCAATACACAGACACACTAATTATGTGATATAATCACATGCACACACATACACACAAAAAATCCAGTCTCAAACATCTTTCTTCAAGCTCATGCTTCCACTATCCCATAACACTACTCTCTGAACACACGCACACACACACACACACAAATTCTTCGATACCAATGATTCCCCAGTTACTAACTCATTAAAATACCTCACACGCTAACCTACATATGCCCCAGGCACCAACGCTTCGGACAAACTTTTTAACTAGATTCATTATTTCGAAGGCAGAGACAGGCAGTGTGCTCTTGTAAATATGTATTCAATACAATTTTTACCTAGTATGCTGAGGGCTGTCCAGAAATGTCATACTGTCCATATCCCATTCCACGGTATGGAGGCATCCCATGGCATGGAGGAATCCCACTGTCCCATGGGACCATGGGATGGGATGGACAGTGGGACACACATGCATCTGTAGATGGACATGGACATCCCATGGAATGTCCCACTGTCCCATGGGACTGTGGGATGGGATGGACAATTTATGGCATTTCTGGACATCTATAAGTATGCATATAACTCACAGGTTAAAACAAGAACAAGAACAACTCCAAAGTGCGCACATTACTCAAGAAACTACACACACAAACTAACACAAAGTGGGATAATTCTAACTAACACACATTCCTACACGTTAAGTTCACTAAACGGCAACACTCAAGACCTACGGAAGACATGATAATGGCTGTACACATGGAGTAAAAGAATGTACGTAGATACTGAATGTATTATTGTATTAAATTTTCACCCAATCATATTTCAGATACGCATGTGAAATATTATAATCTGGCACATTCTGTAATTGGAAGAGATACAGACTAAAAGAATGAAGATTTCTAAATTATTATTCTACTGATTCAAAAGGAAATTAAGGCATTACTGAATTGATACACAGAATAAAGGATTCTGAAGCTACTATTTACGTTTAATAATTAAAATATAACAATATTATACAAATTGTTTTGTTTTCGCCATAAAGTCTGTCTTATATTACGGCATTACTGTTTGCTAATTGTGTGTACTGTGTTGTATATTTACAAAGGAAGAGGAATCCTTTAATTGAATTACTATACTTGGAAATACAATATCAGAGTTGGCACAACTGGTCCAGACCAGGTCCACGATGAAAGGCTATTGTCCCTACACCTAGACAGGGGCCTTAACCAAAGGCTCACTGCCACAACTGGACCCCTGGCCTAGACTGTACCATAACCACTCAAATGGCCTAGACTGTACCATAACCACTCAAATGGCCTAGACTAGCCTGGATTGGGACCATAACCGGAGACCATGGACTCTGTCCCAACTGGTCTTGACTGGGACCATAACTGGCTGCTGGGCCATATTGAATGGCCAAGTCTTGAATGGATCTGAATTTGTCTACACTAGTAATGACATAATGTCCCCTGCACTTCCTGTCTACCTGAGCCTACTGGATAGAAGCCAATAAAATGGCCGTCTGGAATGAGATAAAGTAAAAATCTAAAGTGCCGATTCATTATCTAAGAATTCCTGCAAATGATTGGCTGATATCTGATTCAGGTTAAGTAAATAAATCTAAACAACAACCTTCAAAAACAACAACAAACACAAAACAAAATGGAGTCAATTACATTCCACTTTCTCATAATAAATAATGGCACAATGCAAGTCTAAGGATCAAAGACTACCACACACTCTCGAACTCGAGCTAAGTCAGCAGAAGACAGGTCTAAAATAAGCAACAAGTGAGATTCCACTGTTTGTGGATCCATTGGAAGCCACGCAAGTGACATGCTCTCAGAGAGAGGGCTTCTCCACTTGTAGGCAATGGGCTGGGTTGCTCAGCCTCGAGACTCACTGTGTCCCTTTACTCACCTACCCTTGTTGTTGAATGACTGTAGAAAGACAGCAGCTAAACAAGACATGCTAGCTAAAGTCAGGACATTGTGGAGTATGTAGCTGAATCAACCTCCCGTTCTTAAAAATATCATCTATCCTCTTCATAGAGTATGAACAGTACTTCTTAATGCATAAATCCTTCCTATACTAAAACTTATTTACGCTGCCTATTAGAGGCTCCTAATGTACTGTGTAACCACTAAAACTAATGAATCGCCACAAAATATAACAATTACTTGAAGCATTCGTATTGTGTATAGAAGTCTTTAACACTAGCAACTAAAAGAAACAAAAAGTGAAAATAAAAGCTTAAAACAAACTAAAAAATCTCAGAGAGTCAATAAGTTCATCTCTTGCCATTCTTACGCCTGCCTGCCTGTTGCATAGCAAACAATCCCTGACCTCGTAAACCTGAAATATAACACCTGCCGGTGCATTTCAACCCCCATAGCTGGTGAGTTTGCCGCTTTCCCTAAGATGGAGCCTCAAGTGCTACAAGATGTGTAAACCATGTCTCTCTCGAGCAACCCTACAGAAGAGAAGGTGAGTTAGGCAAGAATAAACAAAAGGTGGGTGTGAACTACACCCACATGTAACATTCCTACAGCACATGTGAGCGGGATTACTCACCTCTAGGGTTTACCACCAAATAAGTAGTAAGCTATTCTCGTTGAAATATTGGAGAAGCACATTTACACGGAGCTGACAGCTTTGCATCTTCTCCAAGACCAGCCCCAAATTAAAAGAACAAGAAAAGATCATAAATTGTCGTTCTTAGTAATTTCATACTTAACTGAATGGTTAATTGGCGGCAATTTCCAAAATCCGACCATGACAGACAACAGACAGGATGATTACTACAACCCACCATTTACTAAATTTCTTGCAAGGTTTATGAATACGTACATAACACTGCTGCTCCCTGTAGATATACGAAAGCACATTCCATATTGGTATTGGCAAGGGTCATACAAACACATGCATGTACACCTCTGCCACGCCCACAGCATAAAAGTCCTGGATCCTCGCTGAGAGGGAAAGACATCAATATTCTGATTCATATACGTATGTGCACCTTGCAATTGTAAAGATGAAAATTTCAAGAAAGTAAAAAAAACCCTTTAATGACAGTATGACACACACACGCACACACAAGAGTACTGCACACAAAGTACATATTCCAGATAGCCCTACTGACCTCTAAGCAATCTCATGGAGGAAGAAAATCAATTAGAAAATAATCACCTCAAGCCAAAAATATCACTTTCACCTCATATTGATTTGCCAGAAAACTCAAGGGAAAGGTTTAAAGTAATTTGTACTGAACACCATAACTTTAAAACCCTAATCAACACAGCTGCTGATAGCCCATTTGGATTCCCGCTTTAAAAGGAGTGGTGCTATTTTGAGTAGTAAGCTTCTGAAGTCAGATTGCTAATGCTCCAAATATATGTACTTTTTTATACCATACAAATTTAGAAATTCCAGGAATTTCAAAGTTTTGTGACAAATCATAAAGTAAGAATGCCGCTCTCCCTCCCCCCAATTCAAGACGAGGGACTTCCGCAGAGTGAAGGTGGGGAAAACGATTCATATAGCTAGCAGTAAAACCAATTTATTGTACATATAATTGATATATTTTCATGTACATAATTAAAACGACTAATATTTCTACAAGCTTTGTAATTATTGCGAACCTTGTCTCAATTGTGTTGGTCTAAAGTAATAAATTATGACTACAAGCTCCTAAAGAAGCTACCTGGTAGGAAAAAAAACAAATGTGCACACACACACAAAAAAAAATTCAGTAAGCAAGACCACAATGAAGCTTACAGTACTACACACTCTTGCAGGCACTCACCTATGTCTTCACGGCTGATGTTTTCCAAAGACAGCGTGCTAACTCCACCAGCCAAGTCACTCTTGGAGCCAGAAGAGGAACCCGAGTCAGTTATTCCATTATTGGTGCGTTTGAAGTCCTCCAAGTAAGAGGCCCTGGCCGCCATGGCTCAAGCCTTGGAAACGTTACAGTTGCGAAGACCAAGTCCCTTCACTGAAGACGTCTCACGCCGTTAAAGCAAATTATACCGTTCCAGCTTCGAAAATGGCTGGTTGGTTGGATAGCTACTACTTCTTCAATGTATTTGCAGTTCTCTTGTGTATCCAATACATTCCTCACCCGCGATAAGGACCTTAAAGTAAACTAAAAACAAGACTGCTCTCCAGATAAAGAGAGTTATTCTTTTTAACTTCACTGTAAAAACACTGGGTAGCTTCGTAACCTTCACAGCAAGAGCAGCAATGACCTTTAATTTACATTCCAGCTTTATTCAACACTGACACTCCCCTCGCGCGTCATGGTAATAAAGGGGCACAGAGTGTCAAACTTCTGCACCGTTTGCAAATCTCGCGAGCATTCAAATTCTGTTCCATTCATTGCGTATGGAACGGTAAGAGAATAATTTACCCCAAGCCATAAAATATCATTTTATGGACTACCATATGGCCGCTTCCTTGCAATGAATAATGAATAACACTTAAAATGAAAGGGAAAACGAAATGCATTATAAGACCAGCATGTGTATAGAACATTTAGGGGTTGCTATGACTTTGTAAGTTTCAAGAAAGGGTTCTCGTACATCTCCATAGAGGAATCAAGTATCTTCTCTTGTTCCATACTTGTGTCCATTTTGTCCTCGTCTTTAGTATCTTTCTGCTCTGCTGCAGCTGCTCCGTCTTCCACAGCCTCAGAATCTGTTTCTGTGGAGGCAGAGATGTCAGTTTTGTCATCATGAGTGGGCATTAGAGCTCGCAGGTACAGGGACTCCTCCGACGTCTCATTGTTCATTACTGCAGGGAAGAAAGAAGTGTGTAAATGATGGATGGTAACAATACTATGATTATGATATATAATTTGTACAAAAAAATGGCTTCAATATTTGCTAATGAACAGAGCAAGTGACGACCCTTACCAACAATCACAATATTGTACTGATTTAGTGAATGTGAGATCCCTTTACCATAATTACTGACCAGCAAAAGTTAGTCAAGGCACTCAAAATTTTCTGGATACTCTACCACTATACAAATCGATAGTGTGCTTGTGCACAAATGGCAAGCAAACCAGCTTAGTTATAATGAAATGAACAAAAATACACATACCTGTGTAGACTCCCTGAGAATCCACTTTGCCAGCCACTGGTCTCGAGGGATGAGTTTTGGCCAGCAGTGTTGAGAGACCTCTCCTGGAGTCTTTCTTCTGGCACGCCAATTTCTCTCTCACAACTTTGTAGTCTGATGAAGGAACTTTGAAGGCCTGAAGGAAATATACTGTATGGGTGCATGTATTTTTAAAGAATTTAAGCTTATCTAAGGGGGTTTGTCCAAACTATTTTTGGAAAAGTTTAACCTTCCCTAGGATAGGTCCGAACTATTTTTTGAAAAATTAACATCATTATGATGCTAGGAGGGGGGGGGGGGGGGGGGGGGGGGGGGGGGGGGGGGAGTGGGTTTGGTTCATGACGTTAAGGTTTTGGGGGCATTATTAGGCTGCAAGCAGTTTACTTCGTTTAGAAACTTTTTAAGGAAAGAAGATAGTGTCAATTCTAATCTCAAGTCAAATGAGCACTGTACTGGTATGAATGCTATAAATCTGGACGGCAAGAACAAACAGCAAATTAAAGCTACATGTCTGCTATCGTAAAAGGGGCGTGCTCAATGACGTTAAAATGGGGGGAATGTTGATACGTACTTTTATACATTTACAGCTACACTAAATCTTCTCTTGTCCGGCACCTAGGGACCGGACACTGTCTGCAACTCAGACTAACTCGTAGCTTTCTATAGAGAAGTGCCTGGATTAGACGTGACCAATTAAATGAGAATTACAGGGGCTCATTTAGAAATTAATCTAAGGTGGGGGCAAGAATGAGAGTGCGCTCTCTCAACATATATAACTAGGATGGAAGATGAGATGGGCTTCAAATTACCAAGACAATAATTAGAGCAGCAATGAACTTAAGATTTAAGCATTTGCAATTTCTTTCATTATTCACTTTTTTACTTTGCTTTTTGCTTACAAACGTTTAAGAATACAGTACTTCAAAGGGGCAAAATGAATCCAAGGGTGGGGCGAGCACTCTCTTTGGCTCCCCCCTAAATGAACCACTGGAATATATATATATTTTGCACAAGCCAGTTGAATGGTGGATGGTTCAGAGGTCATTACTGTATTGTTTCCACAGCATGAAGGAATTAAAGCTACAACTAAACAAGGAGTTTGTCAGATAGCACAAACATACATAGAACTCAATTGAAGGAAAAAAATGCAAAACATATTCTGGGATTTTATACTGTAGTACTATTTAGTCCCTAGTAATACAGGCTTAGGCCAACTGAGGTATGACACCACCTCACTTTTATAACAACATTAACTACTTGACGTAGTCATTATTTAGTTTCTGTATCATTAGCTACATTGTATCTACATATTACAAATTAACTTATTCACACGTTATATCTTGAACAGACTAAACACACACACACACACACACACACACACTATCACTTATATATCCTTCATTTACTTTCCTTTCTCTCAGCTCTCAGTTGTGTAGCATAACTTGAAAGATATCCTAAAATTCTGACTACTATATACATCGAGAAACTGGGGCTAGGGCCTTGCTACGTAGCTAGACCCTGGGCTGGAGAATTCAAGAGCCTAGCTTTGCTATGTGACTTAGCCTGCTGGGTGCTAGCCTGTAACTCTAGTGGCAGTGAGTGCAACTGTATGTTGTGAAGGACTACTAATAACTGGTCCAATGAACCAAACACAATTATACAGCAACACCACACGATAATTGACTCCCTTTTTCTCTTACGGGGGTTCTGATGTAGGTGTGAGGATCGGGGAAAGCAGGAAGGTGGGCTGGGACGTAGGACGGACGCTGAACTTTCACCCCAACCTGAAGGCACTTTGGAGTGGGAATTTGATAGTTCTTTTGTTCTAGTCCACAAAAAATAAAAATAATAACACATACATGTACATGCAGTACACACAGAATTTTGTAAGTAATAATTATTATAACCCGTTTTGTTTCATTAATCCTTATGTAAGAAGTTGTTTTTCTGTATGCGTATTTCGAAGATTAATTTTGCTTACTCTGTTGGAATATGAGTGTGCTGATTAAATAATATCCTTAACTATAAATAATGAGTTTGGGTATATGATCCCTTTATAGTACCATGGGTAGTGCTCTATTTTCCTAAAAATATCGGCTCATCTCCCATCTGTTCTTATGTCCATCGCTCAATGCGTAAGTCTCATTTTCGTGCTGGAGGACAAATTTAAAATAATAATCGCAGTGAGTGGCTGCTCAATTGTTCAACATACAGTAACGAAAATAAGTTTGTTCAACACTAGTATTATTAATTAACATGCCCCTGGCCAGATTATTCCATTAATTAAATATACATAGTTTGGTTCCAGATAGTATCATTGTGTACAATTAAATGAATTACCTAAAGTACAACTTACGACGATAAACAGTTTTTCTCTGCGGACGTTTGGAATAATCACTTAATTTGCTTGCATCAAAGCCTGAAAACAAAAATAACATCACATTTTCTTAGTGTATAGCCCCTTTCTAGTTAAATACAATGACACCATATTACTGATTGACTGACTGATTGACTGACTGACTGACTGACTGACAGACTGGGTGCCTGACTGACTGATTGACAGACAGACAGACTGACTGCCTGACTGACAGACTGGGTGCCTGACTGACTGATTGACAGACAGACAGACTGACTGCCTGACTGATGGACTGACAGACTGACTGACCAGCATCCACAAGTGCTTGTCTGACATCAGAAAGAGTAGATTCTGTTCTTTGTGAGAGTTCACTGTATTTGTGAGATGTTCTTCCTAACTCCGTGATATCTGACAAACACAAGTGACAAGTACTGCAAGTTCTACTCAGACATGGTTAAAGAATTACTATTTACCTTCTTTCTCCCATCCCCCTCCAACCCAACTGATAGAAACAAACTAACAAACTCACGTAGTCGTATACCTAAAAAATCTAGAATTAAATCCTGCTGTCAATAATAATAATAATATTAGGTGAGATGGAGGGACGATGGAGTAAATCAACCCAACCATTTAGGGATCATATAAGATTGCTAAGAGTCGTTATAGCAAAATCAACAACATTTACTCTATTGTTATCACGTGAAACTTTAAAACAAACAGTTTTTTGTTGTTGTTTTTCTGTTTTGGGTAAGGGGTGGAATGAAGATGTAAAAAATTTGATAAGGTCTAACTTCCAAGCATCACCACTTGCCCTTGAAGAACTTCTAGGTATAACAAACTTAACTATAACTTGAATCACACCCCATGCATTCTACAGGGCTACTGATTCTAGATGGACGGACAAATTCATGATCTTTTAGAATACCATGACATCTAAATATTAATAATAAAGTATACGTAGCCAATACACAAAACTAGAGTGTAAGGAGCGAAGTCCGAGTGAATGATTCACACAAAATATCTACTTTGAGCCCACCTTATCTTATCACACAGAATAAAGGTAGTTTCGATTAGAACTTTCTATCATACTGTCATATGAGAAATGTTTACCCTCATTATTACAATTGACACCATGCCCGGCTTCTTACAGCTCTGAATAATTTCAGTCAGTATCCCTACCGCCTCATGTTCGGCTGAGTGGTAACCACACTCGACACACAAAGCAGCTACAACAGTTTCCACAGCTTTTCTTTTAGCTAGTTCTACTCCATCCATCGCCATCATGTAATTCAATTGAAATTGTAGTTTATTCACTACGGCTATTAGCCATATGGTAAAGAGTCGTCGTTAACTCGGAACCGCCGCCAAACGCCAAAAGGAACTGTGGGTTGGGCTTGAAGGAACACATAATAACGCGCACCAGTCACCTTGTTTTCACTACTTTTTAGTGAGAATTTCGTGTAGTAAGTTTTTGCTGCTTATCGTTTGAGAAAAATGGAAGAGCTACTTCGTAGGAAGGACTATGACGGTATAGCTTCTCTGTGCGAGATGGAGGAGCTTCAGGTTAGAAATATTAAGATGAAATTGAGTCCGTACACATATATAGCTATTAAATGATATATAAATGTAGTCTGAAGTTGGAGAAGTCAATCCGGATGTATATATCATACTGCTGGCTGTTTATTTGCTTCAGAATGAGCTGTAAGTTCACACTATGTCTGATATATATATATAATAGATAATGTAGTTACACTTGGTTCAATAAAGGAATTGTATACAAGCGTCTCTGTATGGATGTAGTGACATTTATTTAATGAACATACAGTATGTTTATTAAATGGTATTAAAGGGATTTGTTTTTCCTTTAGCAGGGAAGTGTAAAATTTTCTTGATGTCATGTATTAGCTATTGCTATTGTTTATCAGTACGGGTATGTATTTCAGTTATGTTATTTCTGGTAATTATGTAATTGACATCACACTGCTTCCTCCTACACTAACTATCATTTCATGGTTTACAAGTAACACATCAGACATTGCTCAAGCGTGACCATCTGTGTATATATAAATGTGACCTCCAAGGAAAATTGGACACAACTCGGGGGGGGGGGGGGGGGGCAGCCATAATTAATCTTATGCATGCTTGTTAGCGTCCAGATATTGAACTTGCAAGTTCTATACGGTAGCTTCAACTGTTGGTTACCTACAAGACTTAACCGTTTCAATTTACAGGCTTCTTTAATGTAGAGAAGTTGATCTTTTCCCTGGTGTTTATTTGCACTGCGTTGTGCCCGATTTCCTTTTCACGGTCACATGTTATCTATGTGTGATTGTATGCATAATGTGTATAAGTGTTTATATATTGAATGCCTGCCAATAGCAGGGTTTCATACAGAGGTTGGGGCGCCCTGGGGCCCCTCCCCCCCCCTTCCCCCCCAAAATTTCGTGAAATAAATTAATAATATTTACTACTTAATGGTATTCTGTGGCTATGATTTATAATGGTATTCTGAGAGTTTGTTTGTATATATCTTATCTTTGGTGAAAGTTCACTTCAGTTAATTGAGGTCCTTCAATTGCAATACACATTAGTCTTCCAAGATTTGGTGTCACTAATTCTAGACCCGAGACGATTTTTTAATTAAATGGGTGTGGTTTCAGCAACAGTGGGTGTGGTCAAACAAATATTTTGCTACGTGTGACCCCCCCCCCCCCCCCCCCCCCCAGAAATAATAACCTGTGTGAAACCCTGAATAGTATGTGGTTTTATAGGATTAGAATAATGGGGAGAATAAGGGATTTTTTTTGTCCCTCAAATATGGTTATTCTTTTGAGTCTGGTACACTACAGCTAGCTATACAGGTACACTGAGGCTATTAATTTGGTTGATTGATTGGGTTTAAACCTTCCTGATATAAATAAGTGAGTCCTAGATTCAGTATAATGGATTCAGTCAAATAGAAACTAGCATTATAACATGATTGTATTAGTATAATTTTCAGATCTAAGTAGCTATCTTGCCCGTATTTTCAATTATAACTAGTGATGTGCTTGAGCACAAATGGCGAGCGAGCCTTTGCACAAACGAAACATTTCAAAAGAATTAATCAGTCCATTTCTAAAAGTAAAAGTACGTAGTCGTTGTGACCATGCTTTATCTAACGAATACAGAGCTACTTTCTTACCTCAGTTTCCTCGAGTACCGATATTTTCTGTAGTCTGTAATATCGCATTCTGACTATCAGAGCTACCAGTAGCTTTTGACAATGAGACTCATAGCTACTATAAACGTCTGGTAAAGGGTCTCGATACCATAGTAACCTTTCGCCATAACATTTTGGGACTTGAAAAAAACATGAAGTTCTATTGAATTAATGCACAGTGCTGAGTCTAACAGTAAGTCTTTTAAGACCTAATTGTGTATTGTGCCATTTAGAAACAACCTAAGGGGTGAATAATTAAATTCCTGAATGATACTGGATCGCTAAGCCGAAAGATTCAGTTTAGTGAAGGTATGGAAAGGGGTAGACATGAAGCAAACACAAAAACGTGAGGGTCAAAGTACAAAATGACATACGTACGTCCACACATAGTATATAAACAAAAAGTATCCCCGATTTTTAATTGTGTTACCCCTGAGAGTGTCTCGTTCGCGCGCCAGTAATGTCTATCTTAAATTTTACTCCCTCCCTTTTACCATTCTTTCATGTTAGCCAATTATTTCAGCATAACTAATGATGTTGTTTTATATGTTTGCCCTTTACCTACAGTATATACATATTGGCATTTTATTGCATATAGGTATTGGGAAAGTAAGTAAAGGGTGAATATATAGGTAAAGGGTTTATATGTAGGTAAAGGGTCAGTATGTAGGTAAAGGGAATATGTACTAAAGGGAATATGTACTAAAGGGAATATGTAGGTAAAGGGTTCATATATAAAGGTCCATACACATGTTATGTAATGGTGCAGGGATCATGCTAAGCTGCTGTGGCAGAGGATTCCAGAGGAAGTGAAGCAGTCTCACAAAGTGCTGAGTCAGCTCTGGGATATCGGGAAAAGGATGTGGAAGAAGGAATTCCCTGCAGTTTATGAGTTGGCACGGACCACAGCTTGGCCGGACATGGTGACCCCGCTAGTGGCTAGTTTAGTCGGTAAAGGGTCTACTAATATCAGTGTACTATCTTTATGCATGTAGTGTTTGGTTCATTTAAGGGTGCTGCGACAACGCCCACGCGCATATTCACAATAATTGGATTTTGGTTGCTAGGGATTACTAACTTTTTTCTTGGTGTTTGTAGAGCTCCAACTAAGGGTAGATCCTAAAGAGTACTGCTAATGGACTAACTAAATAAAAAGAACGGGCCTTGGGAGCCTGTTTCGTTCAAGTTACAAGCTCCTCAGCCTCAAGTATATAATCCACAACTCCTCCGCGGGTGCCGTCTCTGACGAGCCCATTCTTCGTCTACTGCTACATTTGTTGACTGTCTTCAAAACCTTCGTTGTACTTTTTCTCAATTCTGCTTTGTTTTGTCTAGTTGACTGTGCTGATTTGATCCTCGCGGCAGCACGCCCGATTTTTTTTCTTTCAAAAAAATTTGCAACGAACATTTTGTAGCTAAGGTCATAGTCAGCCTGTTTACGAAATTTGGAGTCATTTCTACGCATAGTTTCTGAGAAGTAACACAAAATAGACTCCAGGACTAAAAATTAGTCCACGCAATCTTTTGGCAGAGACTTGATTGCATTCAAACCACACCCACAACAGATTCAATTGATTCCCGCGGGAAAGTGAGTTCCAGGTGCTAACTTTCGGGCGCCTACCTGTTAGCAAACCAGTTTTCTGGCCGCCTCTCCTTCTCGATGATAAGCCCTACTGAAACAAGTGTGAGGAGATTATTGTAGTCTTGTTAATAGTGTTTTTCTCGGCATGGTCAGGTAAGGGAAGCCTTTTATCAAGCTAGCTAGATGCATATTCAGTGTATGTACCTATAATAGATTAGTGAACCATTTTTGCTGCTGGAAAACTCTACAGTTTCAGTTTGTGTACAGTTTTCTGTACTTAGCTATTCACTTCATTTGTTTATTCATCCTTACTTAGCTAGCTACATCACAAAATATTCATCTATATTTAGCTGGCTATTTCAAAATATTTTTTATATAAAATAAGTATCATTATATTATATACATTCATAAAAATTATCACTGGTCATCACAGTACTGTAAAATAAAAAAATCATGAGTGATATATCAGGAAGAAGTTTTGCACAAGAATAAAAAATTAAAATAATGGAATCATTAGTGCGGTATTATTTACCTGTCAAAGCTTGGAGACAATCTGGGAGCCAGTGTCCGCTCTAGGGAGAAACAATACTGATAAAGTAAGCCAAAAAATACAATATCAAACAGCTGCGCTCTTTACAACTTATAGCGGGGGCGGGGCCTCGGTTAGTTTTATCAATTGGTGGGCGGGAAGCTTTGAATTACCCGCGCAAGCTAAGTTAGCGGTCGTTTTTACTATTGCGAGCACGGCGGATTTTTGTGGTTATTTGTGGTGCGTGCGGGTGCGCGCGCGTTGCTATGTCGCAGCACCCTTAACAGAATACCTAATTTAACTAATATAAATCATTTATTGATAACTTGTTTATTATGTGTTGTTTTGTTTTTTTGTTTTGTTTTGTTTTTTTTCCCTTTGAGAGTTGAATATTTTGGTATGCTTTAGTAAAGGCAGGAAAGGGTTAACATTTGAATTTTTTATTTTTTTTTGTAACCAAGTACTCAACTTGTCCAGTCCAACCACCATCATTGTTCCCTCTCTGTCCACACGTTTTGTAGCCAGGGCTGGAAATTAATGTGGGAAGGCAAAACAACTCTGTCATATTTTTGGAGGGGCAATGAGTGTAAAATAGTACTTCGAAACATGTTTATAATTTTGCTGATTTCATGGTGTAAAATAGAAATGTTCTAAGGGGGTGGTAGGGTTAAGTTTTTCTGGGGAAAGAGCAAAAGCCCCCTCCCCCCTGTTTTCCCCCTCCCGTTAAGCCCAGCCCTGGTAATCACTCAATATTAATTGTGTGTTTGTATGTAATCCAGTAAATCTTCAGGAGCGAGTGTTGTGTCTGGTGGTGAAGGCTTATCGGACAATACGGATCACAGACTTGTGTGCCTTACTCGGGCAGACTGAAGAAGAAGTCAAACAAGGTGAGGTCTCTGGAGGTACTCGTATGGTATCCCTTACATGCACTTACTAATAAGATTAAATCAATCTGAAAGTGAAGATTCTGGTACAGTATGTCATTAATATTCAAGTGGGTATTAAATGAAGATATGAGAACTCTATTTACTTTTTATTGTGCAATACTTAATATTGCACGAACTACCAGGGAGCTGCGGTATGTTCAAGAAGGAAGTTGTAATGGTAATGTGGCTGAATTACATAACACGAGAGAAGAAAGAAAGGGCAGTTAACTTGGGAATATATAATAAGGTGCTTTACTCCATACTAACACTTCTTGCTTTTGTACTGCGTAAAGTAACCCTTGCATTGTGTTCTAAAAATCCATAATTGTTCACTTTTGAGGAACTATGAACTCTAACTAAGAGTTCATACATGGACAACAAATGTTATTTCTTAGTAAAATTTGACATGATAGTACATCTACTTGTTTTTGTTTTTTTAAATTTATTTATTTATTTATTTATTTTTTTTTTATTTTTATTTTTTTTATTTATTTTTTTTTTATAGTGGCAGGAAATAAAGGATGGAAATTTGATGCTTCTACTAATACGTACAAGCCAGTTCCTCTTCCATTAGGTAAGGAATAACTTTCTTTTTATTTTTGTAAGTTAGAGTTGGGTTATTTTTAATATCATGTTTTTCAGTAGCAGATTAAAGTAAACATCCTCTGAAATAATTAAGAAAATAATAATAAATAAAAAATAAAATTAAAAAAAAGAAGCTAAATCCAAGAAAGTTTTTAGTGAGGAGAGACAACTAATGCAGGGAATTTAGCATCAGTTATGCCAAATTGGAAGAATTTAACAAATATAATTGGAAATTCAAGTCATTAAAACCTCAATTATGACTCCAGCTTACTATTGTTTTTTCTTATTTTTTTTTCGGAGGATGTTAATAGTTTATTATTAACATTCCCCCCTGCCCCCATACAGACAGGCAGTAAGACATGAATTTTAAAGCTAGTTCAAACAAAAGACCATTTAAAGTACTAGCATAAAAAATAAGTACATGAATGACCAAGGGACTCCTCTCGCACATGCGCACTGAGGTATCAAACTTACTGGCACCAACTGTACAAACTGACGCTCAATTTCCAATGGTCTCGGAGCTGCTATGGGGTTCAAACAGGGTGCATGGCTTATTAACTTTCTAGTTGATGGATTGTGAGCTTCAGAACTCCATACTATAACAATAGTTGACAGACAGGTGCTCACCTATTAGTATTCAAATAGCCATTTTAAAAAACAAAAACCAACAACAACAACAAAACAGCAAACTAAATACCCTCTCATTACGATTTTTTCTTTATTACAGGAAGTGATATGTCAGAACAATATACAAACAAATTTTTTTATAATGTTATGATTGCCGATCAAATGCATAGCTGTGCTATTAATTGAGAAAGGGTTAATTGTAGCTTCTGCCGTAAATCCCCTGTGCTGATGTTATTGTTACGTAGCTTTGATTTTTTATGGGAGAAAAAAAAATAGCACGTTTGAAGAAGAAATCTTTTGTTTCTGTTAATTTCTTTATTGCTGACATATAAAACTGTACCTGTTTACTCTGCAAGTCACTTTGTGGCTAGAGGTGGCCATTTTCTAACTCCTCATTTTGATTGGTTTTCTATGTACATACTGTGGCACTGTGTTGTCCAGTACTTTACATGTCTTAGACTGATTTCTCTATTCTGATGGCTTTTTTAACTTTTGTTGTTGTTGTTGTTGTTTACTTTATTTTGTTTATTTTATTTATTTGTTCTTTTATTTATTTATTTTTGTAGATACGGTGGTGATGGAGAGTAAAGAAGATAGACTTCAAAAGCTGACTGATATCATATCATTTTTAGAAAACTGATTCAATTTCATTCTTTAGTTTCTTTCATATCAAATTTAAAATCTGTTGCCACAACTGCTGATTGTGAAATGTCCGGTTTTGTTTCCACACCCATCTTTGTTTGTTTGTTTGTTTGTTAATAAGTGTATGTATGTTGTTTTCAGTTATATTTATCTTGTGTGTAAAGATGAGAATAGTGAATACTTTGGCTGGGTTGCTATGGGTGTGTTTCATCTCTATCATATTTCAGAGGTGATGGATGGCAGATTGGTCAGCTGGCAGTGAAGTGGTGTCAGTTTAGCTTCCACTTATACATTCAGTCACAAGTTCATATGGGAGCATAGATTGGTTTAATATAATATCAGCTCATATAAAAGCCTATGGGTTTGACAGGAAAGCCAGTCTGCTAGATCTAGTTGGCATTTGCCACTAAGCCAACTAGAACTTCTACAACAGTTGCGACTATAGCAAGCAATGGGTATGTATAAGTGCTGGCATTGTATTATAATTAACAATGCAATGAAGCAGGCCACCTGATGACTGTAGTGAAGGAGAAATATGAAATAATAATTATAAAAAAACAACAACAACAAAAAACCAGAAGCCCAAAAGTGAGGTTACAGTTAGCAAAGTCAGGAAGGCTAATCAATGCAACCTGGAAGAAAATTGGCATCAGTTGACTATGACAGTAATTCATCAGTTGCTGTATTTTTAGTATTTATCAGATTTGGATTACAATGTGGAAGTTGAGAATGAAGATGTGAGCCAGGAAATTTCTAAAGAAAATGATTCTTCTCCAGCAGGTGCTGAGACTCTTCTCCCTGCGTGCTGAGACTTCACTCTCAGAGACAGAGATGACACATATTGTGTATTAACACAGAGTCATTTGATTAAAGTAGAGCCAGGAGACATGGCATGATATAAATCCCGACTAGCTAGTGACTGCAACAGTAGCATTAATTGAAGCTGCAATACCACCAGAATTAAAGGGAGGAGTATAGATGAGGTCACAGAATCCGCAATCAATATTATACATAACACAAGCATATGAACTAAGTAAGTGACTTACTATAAATATTATTCTCTTGGACCATGTCAATGATGCTCCTTACCAGGTTTCATATATAGGATATACTATTGTCTGTTTAACCAATCCAACTTAATACAAAATACATCACTTAGCTTAATAATCACTGTGTCCCCTCCGAATAGTGCACTTAGCTTCATGTGTTGTATTTGTTGCAGGGGGTTAATGGAAGTTTCTGGACATTGGGGGGAAGGGGGGGAGGGAGGAGGGAACATCATGTATTATGCATGCATGAAAACCAATAATATTTACATGAACTAAACAATGAAGTTGATGACTAATAATACAGTTGAACTTACGAATAGCTAAAGGACTAAATGGGAACACAAGTATTGTCCATTGTTGAGAAGCTGTCCTTACATTAGTTAACAATTGGTCAAAACTACGGTGCAACTGAGTCAGCATTAGAAATGATAACAGTATTGAATTTATAAAGTGTACAAGGAGATTCCAGTAAGAGAAGTGTTATTGCTTTCTTAGAGGGGACTCTAATAGTAAAGCTTTTGCCAAGGTTGTTGAAGACAAAGTGAATCCAGGTGTGTGGTGTGCAACTACCACCTCTGTGGACCCAAAATAATATGAAAGAACTTGCTGATTCGTTATATTAAAATTGTCTGAACTGTTGTAAATTTTGATATGTGTCAATGAAGGTCCATGAAGTGAAGCACTTTTTGTATGGTGTAGTCATTGTGGAAGTTCTGTTCTGTCAGTTGTCCAGAATTCAGAAGCTGTCTGCATCTCAGTAGCTCCTATTAGCTATATAATTTTCAATAGGAAATCCATCCATAGTTATCAGTTTGTCTACTGTAGCATGGTTGTCCGTTTTTCAGAAGGTTTGTTGAGCAAGATCAGACTGTATACCACAACAGCAGCCGAGTTCTGTATTCGGTACTGGTCATTGTGATAAGCAGCTTATTTTTTATAGTTTTGCAAATTGAATTGAAGAAAATTGAATTGAATACGAGCCGATAGACATTCTGAAGTTTAATGCTTAAATGATGATACACGTACATGGTGTAATATAACTACGCGAATTGTGCTCCCCTGTGCCCCCAAGCCATAAATCTGGGGGCTAGTGCCCCCCTGACCCCCACTTCCATCACTTCTGCGCTATATTGGTCAGTTTTATTGTCAGGTGCTTCTCTGGTAATCTCACAGAGACAACAGTCACACACAGGACAAAAACTAAAACTTCCTATGTCTCCCAACTGCAGCCAATGACTTCAACTAGGTAGAAGATTACTGTTGATCGGTTTGGTTATAATAGTAGAGTCAATTTCGATTTCTGAGGCTGATTCCATTTTACAAAGAGAGAATCCTTTACAACATGATTACTCTCCTTTTCTACCTGCTGGTTCATCGACCAATGTTGAGAAAACAGCACGTGTAGGGAAGCATGCTCACTTGATAGGAGATGCTGAAAAAGTATTCGTAGCTGATCGTGTTGTGAGAGCAGATATTGTGATACGATTAACAAAAGTACGAGTAGATTAAATAAAAACCAAGAGAGTCCTTCAGCTACTATCCGTAAACATTCAAAAACTTCAACTACTTCCATTCACATTGAGAGTGAAGCTGTTTCCAGTGCCAACCCTACATATTGTAACCTACTACCTATTAGAAATGATTAAAAAAAATTTTTTTTAATGGTTTGATAAATTCCATACAATAATAATTATTATTTTGCTGATTTTCTTATCACTGCTCCTTCCATACCTGTATGTCTCTAATTAACATTTCTATTTAGGAAAAAGTAAATCTATTAATTCAACTCAAAATGACATCAGTCAAAGAACAATGATACAAAAAAGTTACAGGAGAAAAAATATTTATTCTTATGTGTGTAGTAATACAAACATAAAATTACACAATTCACATGAAAAACTTAAAATGCACAGGAATTTAGCTGACACAGTATACTCTGCAGCAAACAGGGTATCATAATGCTTAGGTTACACTAACAAAACTCGGAGCCACATACTCGTTCTGAAAATTCTTCTCTGAAGGCAGCTGATGGAGGCGCATATTGTCTTCCAGGTGTGGCATTACTTCCAAGAGACTTCAGTAATAGAGGAAGTGAAGGTAAAAGAGAAGGCGATGATGATAATAAAACAATATGACCAACAACAGGTATGGAAGGAGCAGTGATGCCCGGTCTATATAAGGCTAGTCCTCTGAGTTCTCTGGGTCTCTTCTTCCTCTTATATTATTTTGTACTTCCTCCTATTGCTATCATTATTATTCAACATAACTGGAGCAGGGGTAGTATATAGCGTGGGGAGTACCATAACTGAGAGGGAAGGGAACTGGTGGCAGCCACTTGGATTAACTGAGACCTAACACTATCATTGAGACATGCTTGATGCTATTATCCAAAGAATGGTCAACAGCTGTGTATGGGAGGGAATTAAGTTGCTCAGTGGCCAATACAAAATTACACTGACAAAATGGTGTAAAATTTGAGCAAAATGGGTACCAAAAAGAATTCAGCAATGCTAAGAGAAAAATTGGCTAGAAAAACAGCAAAATGAGCTGGAAGTGAAGCAAAATGGGCAATTCCGTTAGGTAAAATGGACAAATTTGAAATTTGAAGCAATAAAAGTGCAAAGCATGGAGTCAACATTTGAATCAGTCTGGAGTATTTTCTTCTTTATCTATAAATCTTTCTCATGTCTGTATGGCTGGCTAAGAATTCCGAACTTTTGGTGATTGGCTCAGCAGCAATCATCTTCATAAAATTAATGCCATAATTTATTGTCCATCAAAGCAAAATAAGTGCAAAGTGATTGGCTAACAAGAAAACTGAAATAATAGGTAACTTTATTGAACATAAAAGAATAGCGTAATAGGAAGAAAAAATCTGAATTTTTAAATCCTATTCATAGCGTTCCAATAGACAACTGTCATAATGAAATATCGCCAAGAGTTTGAGCACTAACTTATAACTACTGAATCTATGACTACTTGATCTTATTGCCTATAAACTAAAAAATGTAATCACCTTTACAGATAAATTTTAAATTTTGATGAATACTTCTGTTTGGAGTGCTATAGTTATTAAAAAAAATTTGCTGGAGTGTTCTTTAGAGTAACCAACCAATTACTGTGGTAACTGCATCATCATAGTGGTTTATCGTAGTTCTTCAGTTGAGGGAAGTTGTACTCCTCACTCATTTGTCATAGCTACTCCAATACATCAGCTTTGCCAAAAATAGTAATGTGGTTGCATCAAAGGATGTACTATGTTCAATTACTCACAAGACACAATCCTTACTCATGGGTCATACCCTATCTAGTACTCAGATTTCCTATCAAACATTGTTGACCATATTTGCTCGCTAAAAACGGATTTGTAAAATTTTGGTGAGACACTATCAAAACTAATTAGTTCTTACCTCAGCACTCTAATTGGTTGATAAAAATACTCATTGGTCGATTATAATAGAACATCCACTGCACTCGGCTAGCTTGAGTCTCAGGCACACTCATTGGTGGATAAAAATATAGTACACCCTTCGCACTCAGCTAGCTCAGAACGAGAGCTACCTACAAGTCAACGCATCGATAATTAATCATATTCATTGAAACTTAATGATATTCATGGTGGATATGGTTGGCGTGTGGTCTTTCCCCTGTTTTATTTTTCTGAAAGTTGGCAACTATATATGTTATTCTCACTTCGGACTCTAGCCTCCCAGGCTGTAGACACAAGGTAAGAAAATGAGTTAAATGTTTATTTTCTTTGTAGGTTATTAAATAATAGTTATATTGTAGGGATCTTCTTTCTCCTTGACCTGTGACGTGAGTTAATTGCTTCAAAGGGAAAGGAAAACAGAAATGTCTCGCTCCTACACTTTTTATAAAAATCTGTCCTATAGCTCAGTTGCATTATTGGTTGGAAGTTATTTAATAACATTTTTTACTGCAGCTCCATTTGTTCTATGTAAAGGCTGCTCATTATCTTTTGCTTATGAATTACTCAGTTTTACGTATGGTGGAAAAATAAAGCTTAAAAAACTACCTGATAAGAACAAGCCGTTGAAGTTATCATTATATGGCTTTGAGTTAGATACAGTGACTGTTATGGCCCTTTTTAATGGAACTATTTGTGTATATATCTGTGCTTTTACCACTTTCTTCTCTGAGCTATTAATTACCGAGTCTACCAATCAGTGCGATATAAATATGGATTGCTTTGCTCTCAATGCTTCTTCAAAAAGTCTTGTGCAGCAAGATTCTCTACAAGAAGAATGTTTAGAATATCTGTTGAACACCTCTTATACCATCCAGTGCTACAAGTTATCCTTCAATTATGTTTCAGCCATTGGGAGCACTGGAGGAGTTCTGATAGTCGGCTTTTTTGTTTTGAAAACACAGGCTGCATTAGCAGCAAGGCTTCTAAGAGTGAAAAACAGAAGAAAAGGATGTGGTATTTTCATCTTATCAGAGTACTTATTTCTTATTATTATCACATTAACTCTTGGTCTTACTTTGGGATTAGTAGATGAGTTTTCTGAATCCGTGTTCTCTTCCATCACATCTATAACAGAATTTGCTGCATACTTATGGACAATATATTATTCCATATGGACATCAGTACGTTTCTTTTATAAGACTTTCAGGAGCGAAAGTTGTGAAGAGGAATATTTAGTACACCGTGCGGAAACCGTGGAACATGCTGAAATTGTAATAATAGCTGCTGAAGTAGGGGGAAAAAATGAAAAAATAGCTTCAAACAATGAGAAAAAATTACCAGAAACATTTAGGCCATGCGAACACGAAGTTTTTGTGAGATTAGTAAAGAATGCAAAATTGGTCATAGAAGCAAATTCTGTTGCTCAATCTAGCAATGTGATAGAGTCATTTTCACTTCCAACGGTTGATGCCGGAGTTTTACATAGAGATAACCCTTTACCACATAATAACTCGTCTACAGCTATTAATATGTTGGAGAATTTTGTACCAACTGGGAGGATTGTGAAATTGATAGGAGATGCTGAGAAAGTATTGAAAGCTGATCATGTTATTAAGGCAGATATTGTTATACGATTAACAAAAACACCAGTGGATCACGTTAGTCCTCCTTCATCAATTATCGATCCAAACTGAAACGAAACAGTAAAGAGAATTAGTATACGGATTGTCAACACAATGTGGCTCAAAATGTGTACAGTATGCATCTAGCAAGTGAATTTGACCTATTAAATTTTTTCGTGTGACTTTGTTAACTTATATACATGTATGTAGCTATTCACTGACTAGAATTATTTTGTATCTCAGATGTAGCTTCATTTAGTCAACTGTTGCGTTTGTCACCCAATTACTTTGTTACACAATTCCTAATCGATTACTTCAATTTTAATGACATTCATTTAATGTAATTCTCATAGGTCAGACCTACTCTCTCTCTCTCCTTTGTATATAGCCAAGTGATGTGGTAAAGAGTGAGTACCCATTATTACAAGATTATCTTAATTCTAAAGAAATGCATTGAATATAGCACTTCAAGAAATTTGATGAATTACTTATTAATGAATGTTTCTACTTTGATCTTATGAATATAATTAGAAAAACACCACGATTATATTAAACAATTGCTGATTCATAGTAGGGCACAAATTTTAAACTTCCATTGAGCATTTCTTTCTCGAAGGGAAACATAGAATGTATATTCAAGGGCAGACAAGTTAGAAAGAAAACTTAGACAAAAATTGCCCACAGGAGGACAATCGAAGATGGTGAAAAATTACATGCATTCTGAACTTATCTATTTGGGTGTGCGTAGCTGAGATGTATAAAATAATATAATAATGAGACATCCCTTGCCATTCTTAAAACTCAAATATGTAGGAAAGGTATAGAAAGGATAACTGTAACAATTATACCTATTGTTTTAACGTGGTCACAAGTTGTATTGTCACTGGCTTTATTCGTACGGGCTAACTTGGACTATACAATGTGTTAGCACAACAAGTCCTAATCTATATATAGGCTGTTACTTCAGCAACTGCGCTAGTTGTCAAGTACTGTAGATCTGATACAGTTCCCAGTATTCCTGTTAGAAAATGTATTAGAGGGAAAGTCTGATATAGTTCATAGAAATGGTTGAAAATAATGAGAAAAATACCAAAGAAAACTACAAATAGAGTTGGTTTGTTATCAAGTCTGTTGACTATTACCCAGCCTGTTATTTCAGTCATAATGAAATATTAGCATGAGTTTGAGTACTGTACTGAATATACAATACTTGATCTTATTGCCTATAAACTTTACAGATAAATTTTAAATTTTGATAAATACTTCTGTTTGGAGTGCTATAGTTATTTAAAATAATTTGCTGGAGTGTTCTTTAGAGTAACCAACCAATTACTGTGGTAACTGCATCATCATAGTGGTTTATCGTAGTTCTTCAGTTGAGGGAAGTTGTACTCCTCACTCATTTGTCATAGCTACTCCAATACATCAGCTTTGCCAAAAATAGTAATGTGGTTGCACCATCAAATGATTCAGTTGCTCACAAGACACCAATCCTTACTCATGTGTCTTACTCTATCCTGTATCTAGTACTCAGATTTCCTATCAAACATTGTTGACCATATTTGCTCGCTAAAAAAGGATTTGTAAAATTTTGGTGAGACACTATCAAAACTAATGTTACATAATCTTACCTCAGCACTCTGATTGGTTGATAAAAATACTCGGGCACACTCATTGGTGGATTTGAATAATAGAACGTCCACTGCACTAGGTTAGATTGAGCCTCAGGCACACTCATTGGTGGATAAAAATAGAACACCCTTTGCACTCAGCTAGCTCAGCAAGACTCAAGCACACTCATGGGTTAAGAAAATGTTTTCCATGTGTTTTTCTGTTGAGGATGCTTTATCTGCCCACTTCTGACTATAGCTATCGAGTTGCAGCAAGAAGGTCAGTCAAATGAGCTGAATTGATCATTTTTCTCTATAGTTTATTAGAAAATAGTCATTTATATTGCAGGAATCCTCCTTCTTCCTGATCTTCTGTAAACTTGCTACTTGCACCAATCTGAAAAGAGAACGTGAGTTTATTGTTTCAGAAGGAAAGCAAAGCAACAATGTCTCACTCCTATACCTATTATGAAAATCTGTCTTATTTCTCAGTTGCAATCTTGGTTTTAAGTTATATAATAGGATATATAACGACAGTTCCATTTGTACTATGTGGTGGCTGCTCATTCTCTTTTGCTTACGAATTACTCAGTATTACATACGGTGGAAAACTAAAAATTAAAAAAAGATATGACAAGAAAATATCGAAGCAGGTATCATTACATGGCTTTGAGTTGAATAGATTAACTGTTATACTTTTGTTCAATGGAATTATTTCAGTATATATCTGTGCTTTTACCACTTTCTTTTCCAAGCTACTAATTACCGAGTCTACAGGTCAATGCAATTTAGGTATGGATTGCTTTGCTTTGAATGTTTCTTCAAGAAGTCTTGTACAAGAAGATTCTTTACAAGAGAACTGCTTAGAATATCTGTCGAACACCTCGTACATCATCCAGTGCTACAAGTTATCCTTCAATTATGCTTCAGCTATTGGAAGTACTGGAGGAATATTACTAGTAGGTTCTTTTGTTTTGAAAACACAGGCTGCACTAGCAGCAAGTTTTCTGCATGCAGATGATGTATGTAAATTTATTTTATTGGAGTTCTTATTCTTGTGCATTATTGCATTAATCCTTGGTCTTACTTTTGGTTTAGTGGATGAGATTTTTGAGTCAGCATTTTCTTCCGTTATATCTATATCAGAATTTGTTGCATATTTATGGACAACATTTTATTCTATAGTAACATCAGTGTATTTTTTTATTTTCACAAACAGTGAAACGATATATTATCATAACAGACCTGTGCACCATGCTAAAGTTGTGGAACATGCTGAAATTGTAATAATTGCTTCTGAAGCAGAGAAAAATGATGGAAGTCCATCAATAAATACACGCTCATCATCGGAAGGGACTGAAACCACCATTGATGAGCCTCGAGAACATGAAGTAGTTGTACGAAGAGCAAAATTTGTCGTAGAAGCTAAATCTGTTGATCAGTTTAGTCATGTGGTCGAGTCAGTTTCAATTTCTGAAGCTGATGCTATATTACTAAAAGATAATCCTCTACCATGCGGTCACTCTCCTTCGTCACAATTGTCTTCATCGGATAAAAAAGATGAGAAAAAACACATACATGGAAACCTATTCACGTGGTAAAAGATGCTGATAAAGTATTCATAGCTGATCTTGTTCAGAGAGCAGATATTGTTGTACGATTAAAAAAAAAACCTTCATCGAAGAAATCCAACTCTGAAGCCCGGCACAGGTCAATGTAATTAGCATTGTTGTTAGTTTCTAAATATTGTTAAAATTAATATTTTGCTTCTAGTTAGCCAAATCTAATTTGACGATTAACATATTTTTAAATGTTTATTTTTGTGTTGTGTTACTCAGTAATTTTAGTTGTGTCTCACCACTAGCTTCAGTCAGTCCATGGTCTCTTTTTGTCCAATCACATTAATCGTGTTTCATTCAATTTGTTATTTTAAAATGAAAATGTTAATTTAGGACATGGGTCTAAACCTTCCTTACCCTCATGCTGTTTTAGCAAAGTGATATCAGCCTTGCGAGATTATATTGAGCGAATATTTCTTGATAAAATATATTTTGACAGTTCCACTAATACTGCCTTTGTATCTCATTCATTACGAAATTGCTACTATTCTTGTGTTTCCTCCAGACATTTAGGTAAAGGTGTGTGTGTATGATACTCTGGTATGAGAAAGTGTTCATTTATTATGAAGTAACTACATATTGTGAAATTGTTAGTTATTGTCTATCATGAACCTTCAGGCATCAGGACCTCCTCATGCCTCACCTCTTATATTCCGAAAATTTTTTATTTGATTCCTGACTACTATGCAACACTTTATAGAAATTTTATTAAGAGCATAATGTTAATGAATATTTTTGAACTTTGATTTGTGAATATTTTTAAGCCATAAAAGGGCATTATAATTACTTTTACAATTTTTTTGAAGGGCCCAAAGTTAAAGTGTCTGGAATGCTATTGGATATCTCTTCCTAGAATAATAGCTAATAATCATTTGGGGTTGTATCAAACATAATTATTTTATTTTGAATTTAAGTGTACGGGTAATATGTTTTTGTTTCTTTATAGCTCCTTTTGATAGAGAATGTAAATCTATATATTTATCTATGGGCAGAAGGCGAAGAATGTACACTGTGAAATATGGAAGATGGGATTTTTTCTTATGTTGTCATCCTATACGTGTGTATTATTATCTCCATGACCATACTAGGATTGGAGAACGAGTTTATTGAGTCCACATTCTGTTTATTAGAAAATTACACCTACATTCTAACATATAAGGTAAGTATAGCAACCAAAATGAAGATATTATGGATGCTATAGGTAATTCCAGACACTGATACCTAACTGGAACTTTTATACTCAAAAGTTTAGATATACATTAATAATTAGATAAACTTTCTTCTTGAATTTTGGAGAAGCAACATGGCAGTAGTTGACTCCTGGATGAACTTTTATAGGGTAAGTGTAGTGTAGCAGCTGGGTTGTTATGTGTAGCAGCTGGGTTATGATGTGCAAGCAATTATCATGTTTTCATTCTAATAACACCTGTAAATATGAAAAGTGGCACAATCACTTATATAGTCATGTAAGTAGCTAATTCTCATTTACAGGAATCTGGGGTGCCCAAATATAAGCCTAACAAACCAACAATCTGGCAGGGTGTGGTTCCTCCACCGACATTTTGCTACAGTCATCTCTAGCTCTTAAGATTATTATGGCTCTTATTTGTTTAGCTATTAATTTTGGGTTGTTCTCAGTTTGTTTGTGTTGGTAAGGTGTGGCTTAAGACTAATAATGAATTTATTTTTCTTTAAATACAATTCATGAGTGATGCTATTCATGTAGCTAATTAGATTCATCAGTGGAGGAGTCACTGTAATATGTGTTTGTTTTTCCACAATCAGTGGGCACTCCCATTTTTTGGCATTATTGAGCTTGTATACGATATAATAATTTTTGTAGAGCACTCTAAGAATGGCAGAGATGCTTCATTCATATGCTTTCTATGATGGCATGTCTTATGGCTTTCCACTGGCTTTTCTCATCCTAATTCCTACAGCTCTGCTCTTTATATTGACATTGTACCTGGTCTCCTATTTTTGCTATGGAAATTACATTTGGACTGCTGCTTATGAATTACTCTGTCTGGTGTATGGCGAAAAAGTTCAGAAGGAATGTGAAGAGAATGGAAAGTTGCTGAAAATTTCTTTATATGGATACAAGTTGAGGCATGTCGCCATTGCTGCTCTATCCCTTGCTGTTATTCTGGTTCATATTTGCGCTTTTTCGACTTTTTTCTCAGAGCTCTTCATCTCGGAGTCGGACCAATGCAGTGTACACATGGACTGCTTTGCATTGAATGCCTCGACAAGACGTCTTGCTCAACAAAGTTCTCTACAAGAGAACTGCTCATACTTCTTGACAAACTCTTCTTACCTTGTTCGGTGCTACGAGCTATCCTTCAATTATATATCTGCCATAGGAAGCACAGGAGGTGTATTGGTAGTTGGATACTTTGTCTTGAAAACGCAAGCAGCTCTAGTTGCTGGATTCTTAGACTTGGGTGAGAAAAATCGATTGTGCGGATTCGTAGCATTTCTCATCATTGAACTCATCTTCCAGTCTCTCATGTACTTCATAGTTGGTCTTCTTTTAGGATTAGTGGACAAATTTTCAGATTCAGCATTTTCTTCTACCAGATCTACCATCCAATTTGTTATCTACCTTCTTACTCTATTTTACACTTTCTTAGCATCCTTATTAAGTTTTGTTGTCTTAATGCTTACCAACCGACCCAGAGAGAACGCACCATTGGTGCATCATGCTAAGCTTGTGGAGCATGCAGAAATTGTTATTGTTGCAGATACAGTCCAGAAATCTGATAGTGTTGGAGCCTCCGGAGTTTTAACTTTCCCAAGAGTGCCAAAAGCACAAGATGAACAAATCAGAGCACAAAGAGTGAAGAAGGCAACCCTAGTTGTTACAGCTGGCCTAGTCAATCAATCCGTTCATGTCTCTCAGTCATCCACAGTAGAAATGACTGATGGAGTGCTACCACGAGATGTTCCGCTGCCGGATGGATACAGCCAACCTCGTTGTGTGGAAGAAATAGATTTGGTCATTGAAGCTGACAAAGTTTTATATGCTGATCACATAAAGCAAGCAGATGTTGTACTGCAAGCGAGTCAAGTGGAACTAGCGAGAGTAATGGCTGCATCGGATGAGCAAGTTCATGCAACAATTAAAGTGCAATCACCTCCTAACAACAGTAGATTCAACCAGGACAGCCTAGTGAATGCTCAAACCAATGTCGTACGGACACTTTTAAGGAAAGAGAAATTGGAAGGATCATTGCCGAGAATAATTGTGGAGGTACCGAGCAGTCCTGATGTGTCTGTAATGGTGGTGTCTGAAGATGATGCTGACAATGCAAACTCCAATTGGCAGTTAAAGGCTCGACCTCAGTCTATGCCCTCCAGGAACAGCCTTGACTCTGACGTACCCTTCAGGAATAGCCTTGACCCTGATGGAGATAGTTCCAAAGAACCATTGGCAAAGAAATTGGAAATTGATTCACAAAATGCCATAGGAGTTAATCTTAGTAGCATGGGAAACAACGATGTGGATGGTGAAGATGCCTCTCCTGGAAAGAGAGATGATAATGAACAAACTCCTTTAAGGGAAAATATAATGTTGAAGTCAAACCAATCAGACGATGTTAGTGATGCCAACACTGGTGCCGAAAAAATTGGCTATCAATACGAAGAAGGGTCTGGAGAGGAAGAAGCAGAAATGCACAACAAAGAATCTATTAAAGATGAAGAATTAGTAACTGAGGTTCCAGATAGGGTAAGTGTATGGAACCGTCCTTATGCACCTGACTTTTTTGCTGCATCTGAGTGGGATCAAGATGGAGAAGATCTTCAAACTTCTGATTATCCTGAGATGTCTTCTTCTGTGGACAACCTACAAACATCAGATGTTGATAATGCTGAAGGCTCAGTTGAATTTTAATCATTTTTTTTACATAAGTGTGTTATCCTATAATGTCCATTTTTTTACTGTTTGCATTTTAGTTTACATAGAATAGTGCTGTAGTGATATTGTACATACATAATGTGTATTATATTGTCTTTGATCTATTGGGTTACAAGTAATTATTCACAAGTTTATATAATTAAAACAGAAAACAATATGGTCGTGAATATAATTAAAATACGACGAAAGTTTGTGCACATAAACATAAACTATTATGGGAGCACGTAAGGCAATTGCCCCTATTAACATATTGTATTTCATGAGGCTATTCATTTGTCTTTTGTAACTATTTGTAGCTAGAATATGGCCTGTTATTATGTGACTTCCTAACCTAAGTCTAGGAGCTATGCTTACATGGCTCAGTGCACAGGTACCCTGATACTGCAAGGTGTGCATAATCCCCTTGCGGCAGGGAATACGCGTGTGTTAGCAATAATTGGTCACTTTTAATATGATGCACAAGTGTGGCAAAGATCCTATAATTATCATAGTGTTTGAGGATGATGCAGATATGCTACATTCCATGTTACTTATACATAAAGGATCAGATCAAATGGCTATTTTGCTGTCTACTTTGTGCAGGGTGGGATGGTCATATTATGTACAGGGTTGAGTTCAAAGTTTGAAAGATGGGGGTGGGGTGACCGAAAGATTAGGGTGTGAGCTTACATAATTGAAATTTGACATTTGCGTATGAAGTCAAGCGACAGAAGTTGGGAGAGTGGAAGCTTCTTCAACTTTGATAGGTAGGAAGCTGAGCAGCTTTTGGACAGTGAAAGTTATCAAATTCCCATATTTGTGTTCTTCACAATTTGCCAATAAAATTTATGTTGAACTCCCACAGTGGTAAGACGATGGCTGTGGGTGGAACCACTCACCACAGTTATAGAGAAGGTTGTTGATCTAGAGGACTGAAAAGTGTCTTAGAACCCCCACTCCTATAGATAAACCAACTGTACATGTGTAAGTGATAATGTAAATTCATCTCACTACTAGTGCATGTCTGGTCCTAACCAACATGTTTCTTAAACACCCCATTTATATCTTGCTATCTTGTTCCACCCAGGTTTACCTTTGTCTGTCTATATATTTTGTGTCATAACACCATTTGAAATTTGGATCAATTTTTGTGCATTCTTGAATTGCTGTTCAGACAAGTGTGTCTTGTTGAGCTAGTAGATGTGAGAGCATTCAATCTTTGGGGAAGTGGTACAGCTGAGCCTTTTAGGGCCCAAGCACCTCTAGCGGAACTACCATTATATTGTTTCACGACCTGCTAAGCAGTAGACTGGCGTAGCCAGACCCTTCACCGAAACGCTCACACGCTGGCGCTTCGCGCGGGGAGGTCCCCCCCAGGCCCCCCCTTGATTAATAATGTAAAGGGTCGTCACCCAGTATAATTTATCTAGCGATTCGTTCCTTTCATTGTGGTTTGGTTTAGTCTGTTGGTGTAATGTTTTTAGTGCCAGTGACTTGTTAGAGAATGTCGCAATGTCGGTCAGAGCGTTTCTGTCGGTGCTGTTACTTGTTTGCGTCATCGCGGTATCTTTTATAATTCTGTCGGATTTTTTACGCGCTTTCGGAGGGCGTGTAATACAGGTGGACAGTGGCGGCGAGGGACATGTTTATAATTTACCAGTTTCAAGAAAAGAAAACTCATTTCCTGGCCAGAGAAGGGACATTTTCCCGTCAAAAGAAGTTTTGGTGAGATCAGTGTATTTCGATAGTCGAAAAAGAAGTAAGCACTCGAACTCTTCGGTATTTTTAGTCCTTGTTTGGAAGAACATAACCGACAGGAACCTCATATCTGGGTGCCAAGTGGGCAAGGGAAGGGCTAAACATTATCAAGTCAAGTTGATAGGGGAAACAGGTCTGTGGAGAGTGTACCCACAGTTCAATGTCATTGACCATGAGGAAGCTATAGTGGACTGCTTTGATTTGCCAGTTGCTGATGGAGAAGAAGCTTATTTATATTACAGAACTAGCAAGAACTCAGAAGAGCTGAGGGTTAGAGCTGAACGGCCTCTGATGCTTCCGAGACCTTACGTCAAGTCAACAGCTATGGATGGCGACAAGAATTACCACTTCAGTGTTCTGACTTGTACCAAAGTGTTCAACAATCCGGTATTCCTGCGAGAATGGCTGACGTACCAGCAGACGATAGGAGTAGACCATGTCCACATGGTCGCCGATGAAACATTCTTCAGATCCATCAGTAAGGAGCTCTCTTTGCATTTAAAAAAACTTATATCTGAGGGATTCTTGTCTATAGATTTCTGGATAGCGTGGCTTAACAATGGGAAGGAAGTCTGGTACCACAACCAAGGCTTGATTATTGAGGACTGCATTTACCAATTTCGTGGGACATACGACTATGTATTCATATTGGATACCGACGACTTCTTTGTTCCTCGAGTGCCCAATGAAAATAAAGTCCAATACTATATCAACGAGAAATGCGGCAGCAAAGATATCGGGAACTGCAAATTTAGGTGGGTGGAGTTTTACCCTGATCACTATGGCATGAACACATCAATTCAAGTTGAAGATGGGAACTTGACCAGACAGTTAAAAAGTTTTGATCACCGAATGCAGGGTAACAGGAAATCTGTGCATAGAATTAATGCCATCGTGGACTCGGCCACTCATTATGCGTACGATGTTATCCCGGGATTTAAGAGGATAGAATATCCTGTAGAAATTGCATATGTTGGCCACGTGAGGAAATTTATGAATCCTGATATGAACCACATTGTTAAAGGGTTGCCATAGATGCCTTACCTCTGTGGTACAACTGTTTTTCTGTGTTATGGTCATTGCAGTCATTCATTGCTTTTAAGTCATTTTTTACAACATATCATGTAGCTATAATTTCACTGGGAATGTTTTATGATGTTTACAAGACTGAGAGGAAGACAAAATGAAATTCCATTAATGCCAGTAATGGGTAGTCTGGCGTCGCTGGAAAGACCACGCCCACTAATACAAGGAAAGGTAAGGGTCGGCAACACCAGATTAAGTAATGGTTCAAAAATTCGAATTGTATAGTGTCTGTGAGAGAGAGCAGCCATCTGTTTTCGCTATTACATGAGCAACACTCCTTGCACTCTGCAGTCCTCAATACTGTGAGGCAACCCTTTACCCACCGAGTTAGCCCGTCGGTTCCCTACGTAGTCGGCAACGCCAGACCCTGCCTTATAGAGTACTCTCCAAATACTAAGGGGGCAGAGATCCAGCCTTATATTCTGGGAGGAAAACTGCTCGAAGCTCCCTTGGTTGTATACCAATCATGACAGACAATAGTTTGACAGTGAGATATCAAGTAACACTTGAGTATACATTAATATTGAGAGATATAGTCACATGTTTGGCAGTGTATGTTTAGTTTATACTTCACTAAGTCAATGTTTTTATTTTTAGCTGAAAGTTTTGTCTGAATTTTTCCCAAGCAAATGTTATTGAACATTAGCTATTGATTGTCGAATGAAAAAAAAGTATAGGCAATTGTAGTAGCAAATATCAGTTTTATATTTTTTCTGTTCAATACCTGGCAAAGACTAATGTTTTAGCAGAAACAACTTTTCAATTGTGAAAAGAAAATAGTAGCTAGCTATTTTTTTTTTTTTTGGTGGTTGGTGTGTGTGTGTGTGTGTGTGGGGAGAGGGGGGTTGCAGGGGCCAGGACAGGATGGAGTGGGGTTTGTGCCAGAATACAGCACTGTATAAAATGAAATGGTTACAAAAGTTTTGGTGCTTCCCAGCGTTCACCATATTATTGCTTTGCACTAATATTAATTATGCCTTAATTTCACATGAAGACTGGTCCGTAGAATCCTCGTTTGAACCCAGTCCTAGACAATAATGTCTTCCCTGCTAATAGAGGGTCTTCTTTTTATATATGGGGAGGACAGAGAAAGGGCTCAGAGGGGAACAAGTATAAGGGTGTAGATGACTTGGACGTTATGTATGAATTTAACTCCGCAGGGTGTGGATCAGACATAATTTATGCGGAGCACATCTAGGAGAAGTGCATGGTGGAGCATGTGGAGCTACAGAGGAAAAAATTAATTTTTTTAAATATTGAAAATAAGAATGCACGGATTGTGGGTCCTTTTACAAGCTGAATCTAACTTCTCACAGTTGGAGGGAGCTAAATTCTTATCCAGGCAAGCCATTTTATACATGTTTGTAAGTGTATATATTAGAGGTGTGTATGGATGTGTGTGCATGCACATGTGTAGTGACTTATGGACTCACTAATCATTACTTCTAATTAATTGCCAGAAAAAGTTCTCCATTTACAAGCCAAGGATCCATTATACTCCAACAAAGACAAGCTATCATTTGGTGGAGTATAATGGATCCTTGGTACTATTAATTGGAGGTCATACTGCTAATTGTCGCGCTAATCAGATGCATGTATTTGACATCACAACTGGTGAGTACAAGCAGTAACAAAATTTGTTAAGTTTATATATAAGATATTTTATTGTGACCTTTTGAATTCTTTAATGTTGAAATTTGTAAAATTGTAAGCATACCTATGCTCATTAATTAACTTAATACATTAAGTTACACATGCAGTGGTCAAGAAAAATGATTGTATTTTCAGAGTGTGCCCACTGCTGTAATTAAACTAGAGCACCAATAGTGCTAAGCCTAAGTCAACTGACTCTAACTAAAAACATGCTTTAAAAATAAGTAATTATAAGGAATGTAAGACACTGTTGCAGTATTTCAATTAGAAACAATGTTTGTAGAAACTTGGTCATCTCCTAAAATCACTGGTCAAGTATCTAAATGCGACACACTTTTGCTTTCACCAAAATCAGCCCCAATCAAGTGGTTAAATTAGGTTACTATGACTGTGCAGTACATGTGCTGGACTTGTCCAAAATGGTGAGTTCATTACATAGATATGGCGTATAGCGATAATGTTATGATTCTTCAGAGATGGGAAAGAGTGCATAAATCTGGTCCTTACTTGGGTATATCTCCCACGGCAACATGTCTTGGGATTGGTACCAATGAAGCCCAAGTTCTGATTATTGGATTATCTTGTGTGTTGTTACTGGATGTTTCTACGTGGGACTTCATTTCTCTACCAATTACAGAGTTGGTATGCAGTAGTTACTAGTTTGTGTAATCGTAAACTTGAACTTTTCAATATTTGTAAATAAAATACTCGTTATAGAACATTTATAATATAAACTATATTATTGTGAAATAATAGCAACACAATTCTTGGCTTATTTTTGTCCTTTCATTTGTTACATTATAATAGCATTATTATACTTTTATTCTTTGTATAGTTAGAAGGGCAGGACTATTTGACACGAGGTCACAGTATAGCTGTGCTGTCATCTACTCCTTCAGTAGAAGTACTTTTGTTTGGAGGCTCCAGAATGACAGATGATAAGAGTGTAGACATTGTGTCGGATACCACTGTACTCGTATTTAGTGAGTCATGCTTATTGAGTTCAGTCTACCATTGATTATTATTCAGACATGTATTGGTGCAGTGGCATAGGAAAGGGGGAGGGGCTCTGGGTGCTGGAGCAGTCATTTATATCATTCAGCATGTACTCCTTATCTTCTAGCCACTTTTACAATTATAGTAGAAGGCAATGCATTTGTAGTAAATTTTCAATATGCATTTTTATATTGAGTAAGACGTTTACACATCACAGGTTATGTATTTCATCCCTCAGCGCGCATGCGTGATAGGGCTATAGTAGTCGTCCTGTCTGTTTGTCTATCTGTCAGGCTCTGATTTTGGAGAATACTGACAATCAATAGTTTATTTAGGTATGAACTTACTCAGGATGAAGATTTAAGACCTTTTATTGTGCTACTTTTTAAATTTCGAGCTAATCATTGAGAAAACGCGAAGCCTTCAGCTCCGCGGTAGGTACCAGATTTTATGGACAACGCCCCCTAACGTCACGTCATAATCACGTGAGCAAATAATTTCTTGCAGCCAGCGGTGTAGTTTGATTTATGGGAACTTCTTCTCTTATGAAGACAGTGTTTCCATGTACCATTTTCATTGGTCGAGCTATTTTGATGCCTCATTAAAATAGCTAACAGATTGCTTGTTTTTTTGGAAGGAGATTATATTGTAATAGCTAGGTAGTGTTTAATAGCGCTGAGGGTTCGCACCTTTGGTGCTTCATTTTTAGTAGTAGTGTAATTTCACCTAACTTATTAAGTTGAGAAATTTATAGTATATTATAGCTGTTTACTAGAAAGTTTGAATACTGTTATAAAGTTTCCTGTTTATATTACGACAACTATTTGATGTATATTGCAGAAACAAGCATTACTACACTGACAGTTTTACAATAAAGCAAACCTATGAACTATATTTGGTCAGCAGAACAATTACATTAATGTATACCATCAATTGATGACAATGTTGTACAGTATGATTGCTAGTTAATTCCAATGGGCAAACTTTTCAAGAGCTGCTATCAGGAAGATGGAGAAGAAATATAATATCCCGACAAATAGGCCTGCAATAAGCTGCCATGAAGAATAAACACAACAACATGAATTAGAAATGGGATGACTGAAAAGATACAGCAAAATAGCACTCATGAATAATGAAATCAGAAATAAGTATAGCTAGTTAAACAAATTCATTTGAGTGGAATCCTAATATGTGCATGCATTCAATTTAAACTACTTTACTTAACATATCAATATTTTCTTGACTAAGTCCTCGTCACTCAAATTATTTGCCAGATATAACAGAGAATACTGTAATATTTAGTCATATTTCAGCCAACGACTGAATTATGTCAATAATTCTCCCATAATACTATGTGTTAGGTATTATCATCATTATTATTATTATTAATCGTCATTGTGAATGGCATGAGGGTTACTACTCACATAATCAGTCAATTGGTTAGTCAGTCATTCCGTCATCCACAAAGGATAATGGCTATTCATTTCCTTTCACTTAATTTAAAAAACAACAACAACAACAACCAAAAAAAAACAAAAAAAAAAAACAACAACAAAAAAACAAAAAACAAAACAAGACAAAAAACGAGTATTTTTTGGATGTAAGATTGAAAGACTTTGTGCTGTTCGTTTAGTAATATATTGTTGTCACATGGAGGATGGAGTCTTAAATGCCATTTTGTTCTGTGTGTGAACTGGAATAGAGTGCTGGAATTGAGGCTTGAAGGAGCTACAGGCGGGTGTCTATTGCACTTTAAATTATTCTATGTAGACAGCGTTTACACCTATCATTCACTACAGGGTCTATACACAAACCTTTACCTGATTAGGTGCTAATAATGTCTGATAGCTAAATGATTTTGCAATAACTAGCTAATGTACAATATAGCTGAGAATGCCACTCCATTATTATTGTTGTTTTGTTGTTGTTGTTTTTATTTTATGGCTATTAGCTACTATTATTACATTTAAATTATTAATAATTATTAATACGATTACTTACCCGATATGTGTTTGCTAATGCAAAGCCAAAAATGATTGCAATAGTTCCCACACAGACTTCAATTACAATAATTACTGTCACCTCTAATTAGATAAAAATATTAGACAAGTAACATCTGTATGTTTTAATTCAGCTAACAGTTGTTTCAGGGAGTATAGTAGCTAAATATATACTATTAGTATTCATTGTAAGAAGATCTACCATATTTACAGAATGTTCCTTACCTGCTGAAAATTGCCACTCAAGATCATTAAAAAACACCAGTGCAGTGAAAACAGCTAAGCAGAGAGTGTTGTTCATAGTGACAGCTCCATACAACTAACAACAACAACAACAACAACAACAACAATAATAATAAAAAATAATAATAGTAATAATATTAACAAGATAGTGAACTGTTGAAGAAGGCAAACTTTAGTGTCGACATACCTGTGAATACGTCATGGATGAAGTTAGTTTAGTGCGCTTTGAAGCAAATATTAGTGACGTGACAACTTCACTGGCATTGGAGCACAGGGGAGTCACAATGAAGGAAAGGTAAAACACTGGGCAAAATATAGTTATAAAGTAAAAGTTCAGATCAAATGACAATTAGCTGTTATTTACAATGGCAATACATCATGTTTAAACCACACTACTATTGAAGACTGCATAATGGAAAACTAAAGGAGCAAAAAATATTTTGGTAAATTTATTCATGCTCACAGGCTTTATATTGAAATACTTACCTGGAATTGGCAAATACTGCCCTTTGGTGGAACAAGGAGGGAAAGTGAAATGCCTGTAGGAGCTGTCTGCTAAAGCTGTTAGAGCACCAACCATCGGATCAGAAAAGATGGTGACCACTAGAACTCCTCCTATCAAGTATGTGATACACTTCAGGCATATCTTCCACTTAGGCTCATTCTCTTCCTAAAGTAATGAATAGATAATGTATACAATTGAATCACGTCTCATTTATGATCATGTATAAACTACTAACTTGATTACCTTTATCATCATTGACTCTTTCTTATTGTGCTGTTGACGTTAACTATGTATTTCGTTTTCATTTCATTCTTATTATACATTTTACTACTATGGCTCTGCTTATTCAAGCCTGATAGTCAGGTGTATAGCCTCTATTTTTATTTGGCGGGTGAGCGAGTGAGACACTGGATAATGCTACTGAAAAATGGGGATATTTGATAGTTTAGCTAAATATGTGCAGATGTGTGTAATCTATTTTGTGCTTAGACCATCACATTTTTGTGTTCACATGATGGTTGACCTCCTCCCATACTCCTCTAAACAGAATTCTATGATTTATTAACCACTTACCAATCTTATACATCTTATCAATATCATCCAAGGATAAGTTATTGTTTATCACCATGAAGGATTTTGAGTCTGATGTTATCTAAATTCTAAATGTTGGAGAGTATAATTATATAGGTTTGACAACCTTACTGGAGTCATTTTATTCGAAGTAGTGGCTTTGTTAAGTTATCTTGGAAAGCATGCATTATTTGTTGCTATTGCTATATGCCCTATGTGTTAGTATGGAAAATCCAATGTCCAATAGTCAAGTCATGAAGAGAATATAATGCAAGTCTAGTGTTGGTGTATCAAGTGAATGAGTGTACATGTAAACTCAACACTTATAGCTAGTCCAACTCAGCTAGCTCACCTTTTGTGCTCAAGCACACCACAAGCCTTGTGTTGGTGTATCAAGTGAATGAGTGTACATGTAAACTCAACACTTATAGCTAGTCCAACTCAGCTAGCTCACCCTTTGTGCTCAAGCACACCACAAGCCTTGTGTTGGTGTATCAAGGGAATGAGTGTACATGTGAACTCAACACTTATAGCTAGCCCAACTCAGCTAGCTCATCCTTTGTGCTCAAGCACACCACAAGTATAATGATAATATATACTTAGAGTATACACATTACTGAGTTGAACTAATGTGTGTATTACCCATAACCCAGTATGTACCACTTCAAAGACTTCTAGCAATGTTCTTCATGATGACTACACATTTCTAGTGAGGTTGGAATGCAAACAATTTAATTAATAAATTTCCTAAAATAATGAAAGCACCAGAGGTGCGGACACTCATTGTTACTATAAAGTAGCTAACTAGCTACTACAAAGACCGAAAGAATAATTTATTCGTATCAATAGCTCAATCAAGTTGATGTGTTGCTTGTGTAAGTCGATACGTAGCTCTTGTAATGAAATAGTATATATTAATGCTGTCTTTATAAGAAAATGTGCAAGAGATGCTCACCTATGAGGGAGTTTAAACGGGGAACTCAAACTGGTAAACCACTAAGACTATGAAACAAAACTACCACGGACAGCACGAAATAATTGGCTTATGTGAGTACAGCATGACAATATGGGGCATAACCAACAATCACTTATGATCGTATAGCCAAACAATAACTAGTTTTTTCTGAAAAAAATAAGTCGGAATGAAAATTTTGGCACTTTAAAGAGACTTAAAGTGTCCAGTATAAAAATTTGATGCTTGTTTCAATCTTGGCGGGGGAGGGGAGGGGGGGGCACCATCTTCACTTTTTGTTGAGTGACACAATGACTGACTGACTGACTGACTGACAGACAAATGGAGTACTGTAACCCTCTCATACATGCGTGCTGAGGGTTAATCATTGCAGTTGAAAACTCATTGATGACCATAACAATTATATTTTTTTGATAATAGCCAAACCTAGTAATTCATGCAGCATAAACAGCCATTGAGATTTGCAAAATAAATACATTTCAATAAGTACTTAATTATTCTAACTCCCCTGCCTTGCTGATGGCCGCTATTTAAATCAATGATATTGATTTTTTTAAAAAATAATTATTAGCATCACAAGTCTTACTGCTCATGATATTACTGATCACCAGATGGAAAATAATCAAACAAATTAAAAGTTTTCATTACATTCGTACCTCATCACTGGCTTCTTTTGCGGAAGCTTCAGCTGCTTTTTCAGGTAGGGGTTGTGGTTTGTCTTCTGGTTGTGGTTGGTCTTGCTTTGCAGCACGATGAGTGCGCCAAACTTTTGCCAGTTTTCGAGTACCACCTACATTATGCAATTAGTAGTGAAATTCACTAGTATTATTGTGTCCCATTGTTTACTTTCTATCAAAGCTTTCTTTTCTTCCTCATCAGTGCTGCTTTTAATTTTATTCACACTTTCTGTGACCCCAGTCATTAGTATCTTCTTGATCACATTTCTTTGGACCCTAAGTCAAACACACATTGCAGTAAAACTGATTCAAACATTTGAGTTGCTCTACATTTGCCGATGAGTGGTTTCTTTTCTCGCCTCTTCTTTTCTCTTGGAGTTAACACTGTAAATTATCTGTGACACAGACAATATCAACATTAACATCAACAATCAACAAACAGCAACAACTACAAACACAACCAGGACACCTGGGACAATGAAACAAAATCCTTTATTTTAGATTTTGCCAACTGAATTATAACAACCATAACAAAACAATAACAAAGACACAGGGAAAGAAAGAAACATTATTTTGTGCTAACTCATCTCTAAATACAATGTAACCTATCCAGACAGCATGAAGATTCAGTTCTAATTACACACTTCATTGAAGGCATTGTGTACAAGTTCTCTAATTACCTGAAAAATGAGATATGCTACCAGAAATATCAGTGCCAATATTGAAGTTGCCAGAGCAGAATATCTGATGTAACTTGGCTGGCCACTGACAGGATATTCAGTGTAGTTGGTGCTCCGGGTTGGACCATAGTGCCAGTCAGCTCCTTGAACAATACTAGGACAACAAATTTTCATTATAGCTAGATCTGAAGTCTTTTTGTGGAGTCACTTACAAGTAAGGTATGGTCGTGATTATCATTATTATAGCGCTATAAGTAACATCCGGGTAAACAGTGATTCCCTGTAATAAAGCACGACATATACAGTCATTGAAACTACACATGTAATGAAAAATGGTGTCATTTTTCATGGCTAAATATTAGTTTAAATTTAATTTCAATAATAATCTTAACTTTAATATGAAATTAATGGCTATAAAAACATCAATGATATGCAATAGAATCTCCAAGCTGAGAACAGTTTGGGACCATGGCTTTCCTGTTAAAACATCAGAGGTTGTTGGCATACATTTCCATTGAAAGGGGCAAGCAGAAAGTTCGCTAAATAGAGGTAATTTACTCATTAGAGAGTTCATTATCAGGGGTTTCACTGTGTTGTTACAGTAAAAAAAAGAAAATCTTTTCTGCTATGCACCCAAAAACTATTTTTTTAAATATTATAATTTATGTATTTATATTATTATATCAAGTTAACTGTGGATGCACTTGTGCTTTGTTGTCATGGTCACTACTCTACTCTTACTTCCATTCCTTTTACTCGTCTTGTGTTATGTGGTTTCCTGGAGCAGAGCCTCTTACTATACAGTAGGACTTCATTTATCTGAGCAGCTGGGACCGAGAGGTGTTTGGATAATAGAAATGTTCAGAAAACTGAACGCCATAGAAAATAAAGGGTCATGGTCCAGCAATTCTTTGTATCTGCATGTGCTACTTTTAAATTTGAGTATCCGGCTGGTTAATTAAAGTGTTCAGATAATTGAAATTCTACATACGTTCTCTACTGCAGTAATAGTCATCTGTGTGCAATATTTAGGTTTAGTTATAATATGTTTTATGTTCATTTCTCCTGTCTGGTCAGTCTATATATTGATTTCAGTTAGTTAGTGCTATTGTTGATGGTGTAAGTGTGGATCCTAAAATTAGTTCCCACCCTAAATATTTTATCTCAACTTGGATTCAAACAGGATTTTTTGCTAGGGGTTGGAAGGGAGGGGGATTTGGCAGAGCCAAAAAAAAAACAAAAAAAACTGACAAGGAGGGCATCAAAGCTTCATAATTTTTGCATCTTATATAATATAAATAATATATGTACATACTTGATTGATAAAGCTTTTGATGGTGCATGAACTTGTTGTACCATCCTCTCCAACACCATCCACAATGTCTACTCTACCAAGTATGAGGCTTCCAACCCAAGGTAGAGTTAATAACATGATAGTACTTCCTGCAAGTGTCCTGCAATGGACAAAGTCACATATCAGCCTTATCAATACAGACAGTCATAAGTATTAAGTAAACTGCCTCCTCATTAATTATAATTTTCAGCTATTTTGCAATCATATACATTGTGTAAATAATTAAAGAGCAAATTAATTACCCCATTCCGACTGAAATTTCTGAATTTGCTATAGTTCTATTGCTATCAATGCCAGAAAATATAATCATGACAGAATCAGGAACAGCACCAAGTAATGGAAGAACCACTCCACCAATAATTCCAGCTGGCAAGCCAAGATCTAGCAACAGCTCAGCTCCATCTGCAAATAATCAAATGCTTATAATAATGTATTAGCAAATTTTCTCATCACAACAGCCAATATTAAGTTAATTAAAATTTAAGCTGACATTTCAACTTCTTGCTGAAGTGAGAAGTCGAAACGTCATATAATAATTATATATATACACACAAACCACAGTTACTGCAGTAACAGCCATAAATTACAAATGTTCTTCTCCGGTAAGTTTCCTGATGGTGATGCACAGTTCCCCTGTTGAATGCACTTTTACTGAGATATTTATTATAAGCGATAATTCGGAAAAATTCACAATGGAAACTATAGTATAAAATAATTAAACCATGGCAACTCTCAAAATTATTGCTAGATAATCAATCTCTCACTTGATCTTCGCCCTCAGGATCAGGACAATTATTAGTGATAATTCCATAAATGCATGGTGTATGTATTAGCTACATATATACTTACAGTTTACATCATGAAATGGACATCAATATGGAATTTACACTATCTTCAGGCATTTGGGGCATGTAAATCCCATACTTAAAAGGAGTGCAACCAACTTGTACCATGGTTCTAGACTAAGGAAATTCTTATAAACCAACAGCCAATTTTTGTTAGCAGTACAGAACATTATGAAACAGTTAGCAATAAACAACGTGCTTAAAAAGGATTGGCTTGTGCTTCACTATCTCAATTTAATTGCAACAATTTTCCAGCTCAGTTAGACAAACCAAAACTAGAGTCCTACTTCTCTGAATCCAATTACATCGGCACCAGCCATCAGCCTCCTCAGACATTGTAATGGTTTAAAGATCTTATTCAAGTAATACTAGAGAATAAATTATGGAGACAAATAGACATGCAATATTTATCCTTCTTTAAGTGCTCCTCTATAAGCATTTTTTTAACTATCAATCAGTCTAGTGCCAAAATATTTAGCTATTCTCAATCTCTACATTGTTGTTTGAGAGTGAATTTGATAACCAGGTGGATACCTAATACATGAAACACCAAAGACATGAACTCTCAGCACTACTACACTAGCTAGCTATTACAAAATTATTCTCTGATCAATCAGATAAATAATGGCTGTGCCATGATAATGATAGATGAAAATGCTGTCTTTGAGCTAAACATGCAAGGGACACTCACCAATAGCTACCACATTCCACAAGAAACTATTTGCTGAAGTGATTACAATGTAGTGACCCACAAAAAAGTACTTTCAAGGAGCTGATAGCTTCGTTTTTCTGAAAAATCAGCCAGAAATAAAGAATAGCAAAACACTAAAAGTCTTAAATCATAGTATTGTGTAAGTATTTACTTAAATCAACGATTAATTGTCAGTCAGACAGGATGACTACTGTAACCCTCTCGCACATGTGCACTGAGGGGTAATTAATTTGATAACATAATGTGAAAATACAGCTGTAGATGTGACCTTTACCTGAAATAAACTTGGCAGCAACTCCAAGAATTATAGCATAAAATGCACAGAGCAGCAGATTTCCAACTATCTATTGTTTATAATAGATCATATTATACAAATACTATTAAATGTACACGACATAAGCTATTATTCAAATATAAATATAGATTAGAGGTGTGATTGAAATCTAACATCGCATGAATCCCAAAAGTATTTCTTTACTTGAACTTGTAAACTCAAAATTATACACACACTTGTGTGAACAGTCATAATAACTATATATAAATATATATTGATGTTATCTATAAATTATAGACTTACTGTGAAAGAACATGGAAAAAAAGAGAAAGAACAAGCTGATTCCTATAAACATCATCATTACATTATAATGTATTTCAGTACTACTTCTATGCAATAATTGATTACAGTACATGTACTTATATTTCATATGAAAATTATAGAATTGAGGTCTTACTAGCGTTCAAATACAATATGAATAATTAAATGTTCCTATGTCAGAATAGAATCCATCTAAGTATTTAACTTCCACTCAAGTTTATATTCACATTATGACACTTAGCATTAATCCAATAATGGTTGTACATCTCATAACCATAGAATGAATAGCAGCAACATGTCTTTAAACTTCTTGTTATCCTTGAATTCTAGTTGTTGCTGTCTGTCTTTAAAGTTGATCTTAGAGGAAATCTCCTTGAGGAGATCCTTTGGGTAACCTATTATGTTAAAAAATACCTCCCCTTTCCCACCCATGCTTCCTTTCTACTCAAATAAGCTAATATATTTGCATAATATCAATGGATAACATACCAGTGGAAATATCAGCTCCGATGAACTACTGCAGGTGCTGTTCTCATCTTCAGTTGAGAAGTTGGCACTAGAGTGACTCTGGTGTGTAGCAAGCGCCAAAGTCAGTAGAAATATAGATACCCACTTCATTTAAGATACTTTGAACTTTATCTGACGAAGAGCGCATAGAGCGTGTTGCGGACCAATTAATCTTGCTGGAAACTCCCTCAGGTAAAAATTACTTAGATAAAAATGTAGGTTCTTTTTTTTCCCAGTTGGTCTTCAACTTCTTAATTTTGCGAGTTCAGTATTTTGGCTTACTTTTAAAAAAAAAACAACAAAGTTACGGAAGGAAGGTAGTGAGTACAAATACGAGTATTTGAGTATTGGTCAGCTAGCTCATTCTAACTAAGGTGATGGCTCTAATTTGACATTGTCAACAGGTAAATCTGGGAGCACAATCACTCCTGCACCTGCCCGACCGGAGCGCAGCTTGGCAGAGAACCTCCACACGTCTTCATCAGGATCATAGTACTCCAGTAAGGGTGAGTGTTGAACGTCAAGGTCGCGATTATAATGGACTATTTCTAGCACTTGCGCAGACTCTCTAATGCATTCATGCGTTCATTGATGCGTTTAGCTTTAAGTGCGCAGGTTTTTCTGGCCACAGTTTCTTCAAATAGTAGGAAGATTAGTAAAAATTGCATTAATTTCTGAGAATTTAGCACGAAAAAATCATATCGAGTAAATTAGTCTGGAGCTACACTCCTACCCATCATTTAATGAAATCTGTATTTATGGCATGAACATCTTTATTTTTATTTTTTCACAATTGTAATAGCTACTACCAAACATCAATGAAGCACTAAAGGTGCGAACCCTCAACACCATCTGAGACAAAAAAATAATAGTTCTGAACAGGCGATTCCTGCACAGATGACCTCCTAATTGAAGGACCAGGAAAAGGGTCGTAGTCTAGCTAGCTAGTTGGTTAGCTTGCAGTGACGCAGACTCAGATCTGGGCGCAACCGCTGGCCGCTACCTCACCTTAATGTTATTCATGTTTAGTTCTACCCACAGGTCACCCTCATATGTTATTTCCTCATAACTTCACGCATAGTTTCTATTAAATTGAATTGGCAAGTATTCTGCTAGCCTCTGTAGACCTGAGCGTATATAACGCGTTTAAGAGTGCGCCCCTTTTGATTCACTGCGGCAAGACTGCAAGCCTAAGGGATGTACATTATAATGAAATGGGTTCATTAATAAGTTCAAAGTGCTAATAGGCTGGCATACATTTTGGAGGTCCCAAACAAATTCATTGGCTATTCTTATCTTCATGCATCAATATAGCTCGAGCAATGTAAACTGTACATGTAAATACTGTCTTCATAAGAGAAGCTGAACAGGCCAGAGACACTCACCCATACTTGTGTATTTAGTTGCTAAAATACAGTCCAATTTTCTTGCCTTTCAAAATGTACTCTTGTCTTGAACTCAAAATTGACTTATCATAGTGGAGTACATAGTGTACTTTGAGACAATGACAAGTTCTTAAACAAAAAATGCTGCAAATTCAAATCATTTCGCCAACATTTGTTTTTTGCTCTACAAAATTCCAACAAAAGTAAAAAGTACCAGAAAATTTAATCTGCAATTGTATAATGAGAGAGTTAGATTTTAATTTATGTGCAGTGTTATAATTATAATAATTGGGAAAACATGAAGGCTTTCTTATATATTATTTCTCTATAAAAAGTAAAACCAATGATATAATAGAATAAATTTATTGAGCAATTATTTAATGTAGTCGACTTTTGAAACAATAAGAGAAAGTTTTGGACTCAAAGTCCTTCATCAGCTCACAATATAAATGAACAAAGTGATGTGACACAGACATATTATATAGGGTTGAGATGGTGGTGATGTGAGATGGTGCAAAATGGATGACCGATGGTCATTAATTGAATGGAGAATAAGTGAATGGCTAACTGCTAATAAGATGCACTGTAAACCAAAAGGTGTGCAGTTCACACCAAATTAAGTGTGAATCACTTGTAACAATGTTCACACCAAAATAATATTGTGTGATGTGTACACCTCATCATTTTGGTGTGAAGTACACACCAAATTCAGTGTGAATTCACACCACAAACAATGTGAACTCATACTTAATGCTGAATGAGTTATATTTATATATCAACATTATTTTTCAAAAGAGATTGGTGAATGTTCTGTGCCTGAATCCCAGATCTCATTAATCAGAGAACCAAAATCCCTGCCAACTCTCTTACCTCACATAAGTGTACAACACATACAGTGATAATAGGATTGGTTTTTGCCTGCACATTAATATAATGAATGTTTGATAAAGAGTCCATGCTATTCCCTTCAGTGTGAATTTCATGCTAAGTGTGCATTCACACTAAGCGAGTAGTGTGAGTTACACGCTATGCGTTGATGGTGGGTATTCACACCACTAGTTTGGTGGGAATTTGGTGGGTCTTCACACTATAATTTTTTACAGTGTGGATAATGGGTGAATGGTAAGATGTAAGTATGTTAATTATTTTTGTGATATAAGATGAGAGTTCCACACATGATCTATCTGCAGGCCTTGGTCCAGGTTCATTGTGTTGTCTGTTCTCTTGATCCATAAAGCTTCTGTGATCTTCCTCTCGTGCTAATGTTTTTCCCTGCATATTATCTTACCACTGTCCCAATTAATATGATGCCCAGTGTTGTTGTTTTTTGCATGGGCTGCAATGCCGTTGTTTGGTTGTTCCAATCTGACGGCCCTCTCATGTTCCTTGAGATGTGTTTGAAGTGTTCTGCTGGTTTCCTTGATGTAGGTTTTACCACACGAACAGTTTACGCTCTTTAATACTACACCTTTCACCTTCTCAGGAATTGGTTAAAGATTGAGGTTCCTAGTTGATCTTTCAATTTTATCACTTAGGCCTTTGATATAATTATGGTAGAACAAGGAATTTCTTGTCTTTCTCTTCTTTCATGGATCTGCAGTCTGATGTTACTGGTTGTTGTACTTTCTTCTTGTGAAGGCACTGTGTGATCAACTGTTTGGGATAGCCATTTGAAAGGAAAACATTTTGTAGGTGATCTAATTCTGACTGTAAACTCTCGTGGTGGCTTACTGCATGGGCCCTGTGTTTGAGACATTACACTATATCCTTGGATGATGATTTGATTTAAAATTCAGATAAAGGTTTGTGTGGGTTGGTTTGTGATATATACAGATGCGCTTAGGATGCTGTCTTTCCTGCTTACAAGAACATCTAGAAAGGCTAAAGATCCGTTAAGTTCTGTTTCCATTGTAAACTGAATGGATGGTCTCACTGAATTCATATGTTGAAGGAAGTTGGTTAAGGTGTCTCTTCCATGTGGCCATACTATAAAGGACTATCAATATAGCGGTACCAAATAGATAGCTTCAGGTCTGCTTTATCAAGGGCCATGGTCTCGAAGAACTCCATGTAGATGTAAGCTATTATTGGAGTTCAGACAGAGCCCATTCGTGCACCTTCCCTCTGCTCATACAAAGTATCTTTGTACGCAAAATAAGTTGCAGTAAGACAACGATGTGTCAGTTGGCAAATAGAGAATAATGACATTTGAGTGTATTCTTCATAAGTCATTTTGAGCTAGACATTGCTCCACCACTTGAAGAGCTTCGTGAAGTGGAACTTTTAGAGAAATCCAATTAGTGGCTATCATTCATTCTTTTTACACCATCACACATCACCACCATCTCTAACCCTATATATAGCTGAGTCACATCACTTTGTTCATTCTAGTGTGAGCTGATGAAGGACTTCGAGTCTGAAACGTTCTCTTATTGTTTCAAAAGTCAACTAAGTTAAATAATTGCTCGATAAAAGTAGTCTATGTATTATTCCTCTGCGTAGTAATAAGCCTGTACTCCATGTCAAATCAAATTTCAATTCAAAACTTAGAAATATTGAAATACATTAAAGCAATCATTTAAATAGTGACAATATTATAATCAAGTGTATTAAATGAAAATAGTGATGTTATAAGCTATTTTCAGTTCCAATGTCCAAATTTATCTAAAAGAGCTACTAAAAAGATGGAAACGAAGTAAAAAATTCCTACCAATATTCCTACAATGAGCTGAAATAATAAAACAACAGAATTTATTAATATTACATTCATACAACAATATGTAAAATGCATTCATAGACTTGGTAATTGAGCAGAACCTTTTGTACTGTTGATAAAGAGCACCACAATTATTAAGCAGCTAAACCTTGCAATAACTACATAAATGGAGGTTATTAATAATTGGCTTTGCTGATTAAAATATTTCACAATAAATCGTTATACAAACTTGGGGACACTATTGAATTATGAGTACCCAAATTTGCCCAATGTTAAAAATACGGACTTACCAAATATGTATGATTGAATTTGAAGCCACAAATTATGGCAATGGTGCCAACACAGAATTCAGTGACTACAATCACCGTCACTTCTATAACAAAAAAACAACAACGGAGTTGTAGACATGAAAAACAGCCTGATAATATGTTTGAATTATGTCCATGCATACAATCTTTAGACTAACATATTTACCAGCTGAAAAATGCCACTGAAGCTCATTGAAATAAACCAGACCTGTGAAAGCAGCCAAGCAGACTGTGTTGTTCATCGTGACGGCACCATACAGCTAATTCAATGACACACATAGTAGTATATTTGTATACGGTGTGATGATCTTTACCTGGGAGTATGTCATAGATGTATTAACTATCTTACGTTTTGAGGCAAAAATAAGAGATGAAACGATCTCACTGGCATTGGAGCAGATGGGGGTCACCACAAATGAAAGGTAAAAGACTATCCAAAAATAAAACATGGTTAAGAATGTACAAATATTGCGACTATGAACTGCAATCATAAAATTTAATATTACGTTCATATAATATGGGAAATGCATTTATAGATTTTGTAATTGAGGGAACCACTTATATTTCTTGATAAAGAGCGCCAATTTTAAGAAGCTAAAACATGCAACAACTACATTTAAATGGGGTGGGTCATTTACTGTGTAAGTATGAGTAATTGGAGTAAGTTAAGCAGATGGAGTCTATGGTGATGTCCACTTTGTTTACTTTAGATTTTCCTAATATCATGCTCATGAAACAGTTGTTATAAATTCCTTAAAATGCAGAGAGTTTTACCTGGTATGGGGATGTATTGTCCTCTCTTGATGCAAGGATAGATAGTGAATTTATTGAAAGTTCTGTCTGTCAGGGCAGCTAAGGCACCAACCATTGGATCAGAAAAAACAGTGATAGCCAGTACTCCTCCCAGCAAACATATGATGGATTTTAAACATATTTTCCATTTGGATACACTCTTTTCCTGCGAGCACAATAGACAAAGTCATTCTTCATTAATAATTCTCCATACAAAACAATATTACAACGGACATTTTCATTTGAAAGTGAAAATATATAATATATAACTTGTCATCCATGCTTATAGAATCAAGTGCACTCTAGTGAGTTAGTATTTAATAGAGAGGTTATTGGCATCAACATTGACTATATTGATTTGGAGGTATTTTTACATGGACAGCTAGCATCTCTAATGTTCTTAACAAATCTGTTCTTTTTGTTAAACAAAACTTTAATGAAGTTTCAAGTAATAAATTGTAATTTTAAATATGGAGACACATTGCTACAGTATTAGTATTATGTAATCAGTTGCATTATAATAATAGCTTCATTTCATATACCTCTTCACTTTCATCTTTTGTGGTTGGAGTTTCTTCCTCAAAAATATCTTCCACATCATTTTCTTTGTGTTGTGTATGCCAAACAGTTGCAATGATTTCAGTATTATCTAGGAGTATATACTAATAATCAGAGTATTATGGTAGCTGGCTTTTGGAATAAATATTTTTTGGGAATAATAATGAATATAATTTAGGTGTGTAATATTAAGGATAAAAGCATGACCATCAATAATTGTACTTTTTGTATGAAAGGGTAAAATGGATTTGTACTCTCTCTGACTACCTTTAGCTAAAAATGCATGAAGCTCCCACTTCAAAACTAAAACACATTTAACATTACTTAAAATGCATTACTAGCCTTTATAAGAATTTTAGTAATTTGAACTTTATAAAATAATGATAACTCCACAATTAAAATAGTATATGGATTGAGGTTGGAGGTCTAGGTTAGACACAAGTGACCCTGTAGTCAACAGTTTTCTTCTTGTGTACATATACTAATTATTCACTTCATGTATTAATGCTTATGTTAAAAACTTTGTGGGAAAACGTCTTACTGCTAACTATACTAATAAATGGAACTATGCTTATAATTTGTACTAATTACAGTTTCTATTGAGTTGTATTAATATGAGGATCATTTATGCCAGTCAATTAAGCTCACAAATAGTCTAATGTGTTATGAATCAAAAGTTAGATCGTAAGGAAAATAAGTATCAGAGCAGGCTTTTGATATTGAAAAATGGCTACTCTCTAAGGAGACATCTCATTTACTATTTGAGAAAGCTTATTACCGATGATATTCAAAATGCAGTAAATCATGAAAGAGAAGTATTTGGGATGTGTTTTTTAATAAAGAAGTAAACAATCCATTTGTTGTAATTTTTGCTGTAGCTTGTGCCATGCAAAAATTCTCACTTCCATGTGTAAAAGAGTTACCTACCATTGATGTGTACTGTGTATAATTCAGTTCCACACTTACTTTCCATCAGTGCATTTTCTTCATCCTTAACATCTGTACTTTTCTTTGTGCAAATTCCCTTCATGCGAGTAAATAGAAGTTTTTTCATCACAAACTGACGAAGTCTAAATAATGCATTCAATATGAATAATAGAACAATCTGTAAGTATTAAGAGAATAAGTCCTACATTTCTTGGCGTGTTAATACTTCTTCCTTTTCTGAGTTAATTGTAAGAACTACCTACAGCGCAAAACATAATACACAACTGAACAAATGTATTTCAAAATAAATTAGCACAAATATTAGGGCATCATAAGGCAGAATAAAATAGCATACACATTTAAATTGGATAAGGGTTGCTACTATTGAGCTGGAGTTTGGGAATCAGAAGAAAAAAAAGCAAGATATCATTAATGTTATGGAATTCAGCGATGAAGCTAAACACTTACTGTTGAAAGGTTAACTTTGATCTGACTACTGTAAATGTAGTAATATATGAGTACAATGCACTTATATTACATAAATGCAAATACAATTACAATAATACGCAAGTGTATATTTTCATTTACACTAATAGATACAAGACTATTAATAAGAGATTGAAGTGTTCAATATTTACTTAGAAACAGATGCAATATTCAAGAAACTCACAGCAGTTTCACTTTCAGCAGATAGCCCAAATTTAACCTGAAATACAAAGTATGAAATGAGAAAAGTTAGCGCCAGTATTGAAGCAGCCAAAGATGCATATCGGATGTAACTTGGTTGCCCTGTCACAGGATACTCCTCGAAGTCAATGGTCTTCGTTAGTCCAAAATGCCAATCAGCTCCTTGAACGATACTATGACAATTTTGCAATGTAATATTTTATGTGCCCATGAAGACAACTCACAAATATGGCAGTGATGTGATGAGCATGATAATAGCACTGTAGGTAACATCAGGGTAAACTGTAACACCCTAGTATTAAAAAAAAAAGTTTTAAATAAATCCAAAGTTGTTAAGTTTTAATTCTTTGCCAAATTCAAAGTGTTAAACCAAGAAATGAAAACTATACAATAACGAATCAGTTGTAACTATATAGTATTTTAGCCTTTGCGTTACAAAATAAAGAAAATCGTTTATTAGTGAATTGTTAGTATCATTTGGCTTGATGGTAACACAATGCTGATGCCTAGTATTATGCCTAGCATAAGCATATGGAGTATTCAATAGATGCAAAATATTGGTATAAGCTAATTGAGAGGTGACTGCTAGCATTAAGACAGAATAAAGTGTTAATACCAAGAGAAAATTTCATTTCATTAAAAAAAAAATATACTAGTGATGTGCTTGAGCACGAAGGGCAAGTGAGCCAGCGCACAAATGAAACACTAAACTTTAGCTAACAAATACAGAGCCACTTTCGTACCTCCTTTTCCCAAGCACTGGCATTTTCTGTAGTCTCTAATATATGTCATTCTGACCATCTGAATTACCAGTATCTTTTGACAGCAAGTACTCACAGTTACCAATAAAGGCAGAGTTTTCAATTACATCTGATAAAGAATTTCAATACCAAAGTAACCATTCACCATAACATTTTGCGACTTGAAAAACAACAACAAGAAACTCTAAAGAATTACTGCACAGTGTGAGTTAGTATAACACTAAGTTTTTAAGACCTAAGTGTGTCTTGTGGCATTCAGAAACAATCTAATACATTGGGGTAAGTAATATTGTTAATTTCCATGAATGATACGGGATCGCTAAACTGAAAGTTCTGTTTAGTGGAGATATGGGAAGGGGTAGACCATGAAGCAAACACAAAAATGTGAGGGTCAAAGTACATAATGACATAAGTACGTCCACACACATATATAAATAAACAATATCCCTGATTTTCAGTTGTGTTACCCCTAAGAGTGTTTCGCTCGCTCCACTTACTTGCCAATATTATATTACTTAATAACTGTAATTTTTTAAGAGATGAATTAAGGCATACCTGATTTAGAAAACTGTTAATGGTAAATTTGCTTGTTGTTCCATCCACTCCGACACCATCCACAATGTCTACTCGACCAAGTATAAGACTTCCAAGCCAAGGTAGAGTAAGTAACATGATAGTACTTCCTGCAAGTGTCCTATTATTAAATAAGATTATGCAAATTAGGGCTTGTAGTTACCCCATTTTAAGGAAATCAAAAATAAATTTATGTGAACTAAATAGCAATCAATAATCTGTCAGATTCTATTGGTTTCTTGCATTCTGAATTGTTGATCTTCAATATGACTTTACTTTAAAATCAATAATGTTTCATTTTGTTTGATTGTATACTCCATGATGTGATAAATTTCATAATCACAGAATATTTCCAGACACTGGTTGCTTACATTTGTTATAAGCAACCAGTGTTTTGAATTATTTTGTATAATTATAATAATAATGACACATAAATTTTGAGCCTTAACCTGCTCCCTGCTTTATCCGGCCTATTAAATTAAATTAAAACTCAAAAATAGCAATACTCCAAGGGTGGTTAGTATGCACAGTTCATATACCTAAAGGCAAAAAATAGTGCACACTTACCAAGTTAGTACACCTAGTAACAATATAGCAACGGGATCTAAGCATTGTTAATTCAAACAAGTTCGTACACCTGCTATAATATTTTGTATGTAGCTTTGATTGGTGGCCAGCTGATTAGCATACTTAACCAAACAAGCTGGTCTCCACTTTATTAGTATCAAATACTCATAAAATAGAACCAGAATAGAACTATGATAAAAACAATCAATACACAAGACTATTCCACGTTAGACTACTGTATTTTAGCAAAGTGTCAAAATGACCCGCCAAAATATTTTTTAAATCATGGATAACATTATTTGCTTACTGTAGATTTCTTAATGTGCCAAGGTCCTGGATTTTAACTGGGTAGATGCCTAACAGCAATTAATATGAACCTCTTGAATATTGTAATTGAGATATTATGAGGGTTTTTTTATTTGTGTTATGACACTCATTTTTTGGTGAAGCTGCAGGACTCTGGCAAGGAGTCTACAATAAACTAAGAAAGCTGTCCAGCATAATTATAGTATCATCCTGTTCACCAATTTAAAGTCGATTCCTCTCCACAGCATGGACTAATAGAATTAAGAGTGGGCACAAAGCAGTTTATTCTGGTCATTTTCCAATTTCTTTCATAATCCATTGTCAATGTTAACATATATATATAATTGAATTATTTTCTTCCTGTGCACACTCCAAGTGAGGCTAGTACAGCACATGGATTTTCATGCACAGCATACAAGGAACTATAGAAGCGCATGCAAAGTCCTAACACGCGCACCTTCTTGTTTAATTAACGTGTGATTTCTAATTGTGAGCCACAATTAAACCCGTACAAAGACATTTTAGTTATGGTTGCCAGATGGTAGGACTCTTCGCCTTCACTCGAAGCCATACCTAATTACTTAGAAGTACACTATAAAAGTAGGGGAAAAACTTCACTATTATAAGTTAATCTGCACAAGAAATGGCAAGGGCACTTCTGATGTCAGTTGTAATCTCCTTTGCACTTGCAGTTACTGGTAATAGTGTTACAGTATTAGGACTTATTCAATACGCCATATTTCATATCTTTTTGGTGTGGTTAATAGGTCAATCAGAAGGAGAAGAATCCACAATCATTCCTAAAATGAAAGCTACTAACTGCAATGAAAGGTTAGTTGTTCAAGGCATGCCTGGATTCCCTGGGTTTCCTGGAACTCCTGGGACTAAAGGAGACACAGGATCTAAAGGAGACAAGGGGGAGACAGGTCTAACTGGTCCACCAGGTGTAATAGCTGGAGGTGTAACCTATACCAGATGGGGCTCAACCTCCTGTCCTGGAGAAAAGATCTACTCTGGAAGAGTAGGCGGGAGCCCCTACAATAATGTAGGAGGTGGATCTAACTATTTGTGCATGCCAGATGATCCAGAGTATGGACTAGGATACAGAGTTGGAGTACAGGGTCATAATCCTGTGGATGGAGCAGAATATGAGGTTCTAATAGCCACAAATAAACATGATCATAATGTTCCCTGTGCAGTCTGCTATGTATCAAGTCGAACAGCTTCAGTTATGATACCAGCTAGAATGAACTGTTATGGGAACTGGACCAGAGAATACTATGGATATCTCATGTCTGATGGAGTAAGTCATAAAAAAACACAATTTATTTGTGTGGACCATAGCATGGAAGCAGTTCCAGAAACTGCTCGTAGTACTAATGGGGCATTGTTCTATCATGCTGAAGCAACTTGTAATGGATTGTCATGCAGCAAGTACAGCACAGAGAAAGAACTGAACTGTGTAGTGTGCACCATGTGACTTTGTCTGCAACTATCGCAATTTATGTAACTAGCATGTAGTCAATTTTTGTCAAAAGTAAAAAACAGTAGTTTCCATAAAATTATTAATAATTATACTTGACTTTTTTGTCCATAATGACAAAATTTATGTTGGGAAATAGTAAGCATATATAATACAGAACAAAGCACTACAGAGATAGCTAGGATAATCGTATAAAGGTATATCTAGTACAAGATCTATATACCGCAATATAAATTGCTAGCTTTTATGTCTGCCTACACTGTATGGGCAAATTCAATCAACCAAATTATAGAGACACTTTCATAAACAGTGTTTTTAGATATCGTCATTAGATTTGGAATGTGGTTATTATAGTAGTCAAATTCACCAATCGTGTGTTCAATATAGATGTGCCACATTTTACTATTCATGACTATTCCAGCCATAAAGGCTTTATGAATGGCGGTTAAAAAGGGATGAAAACAAAGCCAACACTGTTCATTATGTGAAAAACCTAAAGATAGGAAGTGATGTTTCTTGAATGGGGAACAATCTGGTACAACAATTGATAACTTCACCCTTGTTAAGTTGCATGGGTTCTTAAATTTGGTAATCGTATGAGTATGAAGGTTGCTCTTTCTTAGTGCAATAAATCCTCATAATAATTGAAATGCTTAAGATGAGTTCATTTGTGGTTCACTATGACTTAAATTCTGAACAATATATGATCAAAAAAAAACACACGACCATACTAAAGTCTTAATAAATACATTACCCCATTCCAACTGATATTTCTTCATTCGCAATTGTTCTGTTGCTGTTAATGCCTGAGTATATTATCATTGTAGCATCAGGAACTGCGCCAAGCAATGGAAGAACCACTCCCCCAATAATTCCAGCTGGCAAGCCGAGATCGAGTAGTATTTCAGCTCCATCTATATAAAACGGCAAGTGAATGAATATTGACCATGTTGTAAGTAATAGTATGATTATTATTAACATGTGTATCTAGGCTTTCATAAATTTTAATGATTAAAGAAGTAGTGCATGAAATAAATGCATTTACCTAATAGGGATGATAATTATTATAGTCCCATCTTTTAAAGCAGCCTGTATGGGACACTTGGTGTGTATGTGTATTTGATAGGAAGAGGTGGGGAGGGGGAGGGGGAAGGGAGTAGGGAAGGTTATAGAGATTAAAGAAATGTAGACCTAATAACTTTTATCCTCTATGAGAGCCACTTCACAGCCTTCTTTTACTCATTACATCTAATGAGTAAGAGAAGTGTAAGAAAGAAATACTGGAAGTGAAAAATTAGCAGAGTAAAAAAAATTCAGGGATAAGTAGAATATCTTTGAAAAAAGACAAATTTCCATGGTTCGTTGAGAGCGAGTTTGTAGCATAGTGGAACCCCTCAGTATAAATGCAGAATTGAAGTATTTGCTGGCTGGTTGTCAGCGGTAGAGTGCTTCTGCCTTAAGCAAGCAGTTATGGGCTCAATTCATGTTGGTGACGAAATATTTTAATTTTGTATTGTTTAAAAAAATAATAGCCCTGTGTCTTTAACATGGTCTGATGTTTGCAAATAGAATAAATTTATTCATACTTAACATTGATTGTCATTAATTAAAGCAAGTAATAAAAAGGGGCATCAAATAATATATCTAAATTTCATTAGCATTCATTTGTGTAATTAGAATGGTGAAACCAGAGTCTACCATTAAATTGAGGAATTCTTATCAAGCAACCTTCAACCTTTTTGATAACACTCTGAAGCCTTTTCCCTACAACTCCAGTCACATGACCCCAGTTTTCAGTTCTAATCTTATTCTAGTTGAGACATTAAATAATATATATTGGGACTTGGGAAAAGTGAAAAAACATCAGTAATTTTCTACTGAAATTTGGGTATGGGACAAACTTATTTATTACTATACAAGATCAATAATATTAATTATTCGTACAAGCAGCTACATTATTTTTTGACTATATTAGAATAGTATACTCTTACCTGATATAAATTTGGCAGCAAATGCCAGAATAGTTCCATAAAATGCACATAGTAGCAGATTCCCTATGATCTAATAGTTTAAAGAACAAATTCAGGGTTAAGTCAGTCTATCCCCCCTTCATTCTGTGTACTAAATTAGCTTTAAGTCATATTTTTTTCCTGTCAAAATTGCCAGCAAACTTCCTTCCCAAACTCTACCTTCTAATCTCATTTTTTCCCTAGCCCTGGTATAGCAACATTACAATTTTGCTGTTTAAATTTATGGCTAATGTGGTTCTTCCTTATCCAAATTAACCAAGAAATCAGATGTTTTCATCCTATATCGGGTCATAGGTCGACCTGTTATATACGTATTTCTTAAATATTGACTGAAGATTCACAAACACAGTTGATGCATATTATGTATATTAACTTACAGTATAGGAACACGGAAAGTAAGAGAATGTACACAAAGATTCCTGCAAATACAAACAATTTTGTTTTACACTAATGTTTGCAAACGTTCATATTACTAGTGTGCTGTACTTTATGAATTATTTGTAAAAATTAAGCAATTGTGCAGAGGAACGTGCACTTCAACATATAATTTTATCTTTCTCCTCATAGTTAAATCACTTCCAGGAAAGTTTCTTTTCATACTTCATCATATATAATACCCTCTAGTATAATACTCCAATGGCACAATTGTGGTAAAAAATAGTGAGTCTTTGCTAATCATTGAAATTGCTTACAAATGCTTCATTCAAATGCAGGTAATAGCTAATTGCATAATACTGACTTGCAGTATCGAACTCACTTGTGGAAATGTGATTAAGGGACTGTCACAGGTTGTGTTCTCTTCTTCAAATAAGTCCAAGTCATTACTTTCTCCGTAAGCACTAGATAGTAGAACTAATAGAGATAGTGACAACAACTCCATGCGAGTTCACTTTACAGTTCTAGAGACGTAAGGGATCTTTACTATGGAATTCTTTTTCACTACGAAAATAAGATTGAAGTTCACTGAATAATTACCGAATGGCTAGGCTGCAAGGCTTATTCGGGTTAAAAAAAAACAACTCTAGTACTGCTTTCGTACTCCCGCTAAGTTGGGCACCTTCGCCCCCGACGCTCTGGCGCGCATGCGTCCTAGGTGAACTTGTGTAGGCCACTTTGTGGCGTAAAATTGTAGACCGTCGAACTTCCGTTATCTCACCCACAATATTTTAACGGAGCACCTACGCTTAGCTATAAGTATTCGGACAGAACCCGTTCACAATCTGGTGGAGTGTTAGGCTTATGACTGGTATACTTTTAACATAATTGTATGATTTCCATAGGAGGCTATGACCCACGGCTAAGTGCATTTTTCACGTTGACAATTTTGTTTTTATTTTATTTTAAACGGTCATATATACACCTCACCTCACAACTGAAGAAGGCTTACGAGCCGAAACGTTTTCTGAATTATATTGCTACTAGCTAAGCTAAAAATATTGAATTACCAGGAATAGAGTAGCAATGAAAGTCTACGACAAATTAAAACATTCAACAAAAACTACGGTTTTTGCTATCCAGTCGGGGTAGATAGCTACACGCAAGCCAATGTCAAAATGTAATCTGGTAACCACTAGCTACCTATTTCCTTTGGAACATCAAGTGACCTCAACTCCTTTCCCCCATTAGCAGTTTGGTAAGTGGAACCTTTCCCCCATGGAGATGTTCTAGCTACGCACCAGATTCAAGACAAGTATGCAAGAAAGTACTATATTTTAAGTGATACTGAATTGACCCCAAAAAGAAAGAAATTTTGTATAATAGGCATAAAATGTTGCATAACATCTATCCAGCATTGATATGAGTGAAAATAAATTTTTGATATCTTTTCACAACAGTATTCTCCAGTGGTAGCTAGTGCTAACTGTATATACCTTTTTTTGAAAGGTATGTAGGGAAAGGTTGTTTGAAACAGTTTCTTTTGAATTTGCACAAAGTCACTCATGAGGTCCTCAATAAAACATGAATGTAAAAATGCTATTATTAAACTAAAAGGCATAATCTATACTGGATGTAGCAAGCTGTAGTTCAGCATTGAGGACACTGGGTCATTCGACCAACTTGATTAGCAAAATTCTGTTTCAGTGGCACTTATTTTGGCATCACAAGGGGAAATGTTTGTTGATTTCTTACCATTGTTCAGGAAAAAGTTAGTAGCTAAAAGTTTTCGTATCAGTTTATGTTCAGTAATAAGGAGGATATGCTGAAAGATATAAATCTATTCTTAGTATATTGCAGTGGTCAATACTTATTTTTACTGTGTTAATGATTACACTATACTCAAGTATCCTTGTTTTCTTTCAACTAAAACTAGCTTATAGCTATATAAAGTAATTAATGCCAGGATACTTTATAAATTGTCCTTATTTTAGCCATTATACAAAAGTCTAGAGTTTTTAAACATCAAAATGCACTCTGCTTACAAACTCAATAGCATTCGAGGTTTCTTGCTGATAGAACATTAATAACAGTGAAACCAGAGAGAGCAAATAATTGTGCTGTGATAAAATAATTTAAGAAAACTATGCTATTACATATTTCCTGAATACCATCTGTTGGATCTTTGCTAAAAAACTAATTGCACGGATTTGGTGTTCCTCTCGATTTTGACTGTACATCATTTTTAAATTGATCTTGTGTGAGCTACAAGTGGTGCTAATAATAAAAAAAGAAAATAATAATAATAGTAGTAATAATAATAATAATAATAATAATAATAATCATAATCATAATAATATTATAATTATTAATAATAATAATAACAATAATAATAACGATAGTAATAATAATTATAAAAGTAATAATTAATAAACCATGCATTTTTTATTATTATTATGGACTTCATTGATATGATTATGAATGCATAGAAATGGCACAAGTTAGATTAAATAGAACAGGATGTTATCCAATTAATTTCCAGCCCTGGGTTGAAAAAGACCTTACATCAGGCAAATTATATTGCCACTTAAGCAGATATCAAGTGTCATATCAAGTGACCCTTTGGCTCACAAAGAACAGGATGTTTATGGTACCACTGTAATTAATCACCTTATCAGGGCACTGGTTAGTCTCGTGGTTTTGAAGCATTTGTAAAGCTTTCCACTTCTTGTTGAAGAAAATGAAATGGAGGGAGATTTTGAAAGACCCAAAGCTATGCTTGGGTGTGCAGTGGTCAGTACTAGTTGTTGCTGTGTTAGTTTGTTGGGCATTGTTGTCACTGCCCATAGTGTATTACCAAATGAAGGCCACTTACTCAGGAAACTCTAGTTTGGTGAGTTATGTTTGCTGTGGGCAGTACTTTAACGAAGCTAGTTTTAACTTTGAAGTAGCTAAAAATATAAGCAAGAATGAAATGAAAATTTCACAGTAATTCTAACTGATTAATGCTGAGTTTATGAATGTTGGTATAGCTACAACCAGATAAACTTCTTACATCTTGATGCTATTTTGTATTTTATAATAGACTTTCAAGAGGGCAAACAGTTCCTATTGTTCTCTGCCACAACCTTACTCTAAAGGAGTCTGCATGGATGTATATTTGAGTATATTGAATTCTTCTGGTTGCCCATTGAATCAGACACCAATATTAGTCCCTAATCGAAACGAAGTGATTGTAAGGTCAGTGATTGATATACTATACAGAGTCAACCCATCTCCAGAGTGCCTCCAAGAAATGCTACCATTTGTATGTTTGAACTGGCTTGGATTGTGTGGTGATGAGGAATTAATTTTACCCACTGCCAGTCAGTGTGAAGATATCCAGTACAGAATATGTGAAGGTGAATGGAAGCTAATGGCTGCTACAGGAGTATTGCTACCAGATTGTGATGATTTTGATGAAGAAAATAATGTTATATGCCCTTCAAATTATAACACTTTGACTAAAGGTACTCATATAATCAGCTGAATGCCTTTAGAATGATTAATTGCCTATAAAATATTCAAGTTTTAAAATATTGTTACCCTCTGTATTGATAACATGCACTTAACATAACATATTATTGTGTATTTGTGTATATCTTAGTTTTCAACTTAACTTGTCAGAGAAATTTTTATTTTGATGAAGATTATCAAGGTTGTGTGCCAAGCTGCCAAACTTGGAGTGAACATGGACCATCAGCTACAATAGCTTTACGTGCAGTAATATTAGCATCAAATTCAATTGGAATACTATTCAGTATTGTGGCCATTGTTGCTTCAATTATCAACTATAAATCAATGTAAGTGTATAAGTGTTGTTAATGCACTGTCTATTATACACTAAAATGAAGATTATAAAGAATAATAATTCAGCTTCCATTTAAATTTTCTTTTATCTATAATCTTTCTTTTAGGTTTAAATTTCCTTCATTGTTTCTGGTATATTCTACTATAGATATTCTGCTGGTAGGTGAGTAACAAACTTGTCATGGAAACACTTGAAATGATGATTGGTACCACTTTTAGAACAAAATGCAAGCCTGATTTATTATTACTATTATAAATAAGTGCAGTGTAAGCATCTTCTTTTTTACCACGTCATTTTTTTCTCTATATTTTGTGGCCTATGGGTACAATTAAGAGGATTTTGGAGCATGCACTCTACTGTGATTATAGCAATGCACTATAAAAATTATAGCGTGAAAACCCACCAAATTCACACCAAACTGGTGGTGTGAATGCCCACTATTTATGCATAGCATATGTGAGTGGGTCTAGGAAAAGGGACCTTATGGCGCAAATCAAATAAATTGAGTTTTTTATGCTAATAAAAAGATACAATTTATCTCAACTTAGTGCTAAAATACTGGAGGGTAAAACTTCCAGACACGCAGAGAAACTGGCAGTTGAACTGGGCCCTATTCAGCAAAGCAATTGAACTAGAAATCGAGAAAACATAAATTGAATTTCCACTTCCGGTATAATTAACGTTTCCGTATACTTAACGGCGTACTCCGCGTACGCAATTAAATCGTACAGCCGCTTTTTCGGCGACTAACGAAGTTTGCGTAGAGTTCTTTTTAGCTTTCAGAGCGTCTCACGACCTCTCTTGTTGGAATCCTTGGCTGCTCTATTCGCTGTAGCGGTAAACGTTAAGCCAAAGGTAAGCTGTAGAGTGCATGCAGTAGTCTCAAAGCTATGCCGTTCTTTTTAGCTGTAGTTTGAAACTCCGCCCATTCCCCGTTTATTGTACTTCGAGAATGAGAGAGAATAAAAAGTAGCTAGTCTTTTCACGGCACGCTTGGGGTCTTTTAAGTCGTTTTGACATGCGAAATTTGGCATAGATGTAGAGTAAGTGTCACTAAGACTAATTCTGCAAAAAACAAAAATAGGAGAAAGAAAGAATTTTTCCGATGACTTACTTCCGGAGCCTATATCTCAATTTCAATTTTTGCGCCATAAGGTCCCTTTTCCCAGACCCGCTCACATATCCTTCACACTTTCCACCTAGTGTGAATGCACATTTAGCATGAAATTCATACTCAAGGGAATAGCATGAACCCTCTACAGAACATTAATTATATTCATGTGCAGACACAAACCAATGCTATTATCATTGTAATACCTTATAAATATGTGGTACACTTGTGTGGAAGTAAAGAGAATTGATAAAATTTTGGTCCTCTGATTAATGATATCTGGGATTCAGGCATGGAACATTCGCCAATCTCTTTTGAAAATAATATATATAATATTATTAGAATCAACCCAATTCAAAATAATTCAGTATTAATGAAAGTATGAGTTCACACTGAATTGGATGTGAATCCACACTGAAGTTGGTGTGAATTTATGCTAAATCTAGCATGTATTTCACACCAAAATGATGAGATGTGCACTTCACACCTCATGATTTTGGTGTAATTACACACCAAATTCAGTATGAGTTCACACCCTAAACGGTGTGAACTCATACTTTCTATAATGCTAAATGATTTCAATTTTAACCTCAGAATTGATTTTATAATAAATATATATAACATATATTATTTTTCAAAAAGAGATTTGTGAATTAATGTTCAGTGCCTAATTCCAGAGCTCATTAATCAGAAGGCCAAAACCTATGTCAATTATCATAACTTTCACAAAAAAATGTACAAAGCATTAATAAAGTAGATTACAATGATGAATATAATTAATATTTGGTAAAGGGTCTTGAGTGGGAATATCACGCTGAGTGTGCATTCACACTAGGTGAAAAGTGTGAAGGACATGCTAGATAGAACAAATAAATTGCTGAGCACCAAGGTTCTTAAATGGGATGTTCATTGATGGGCTAGCAAATGAGGAATGATATATTGCAAGAATATCTCAATAGTTAATATTGTGTGACTGTCATGGATTCAAACAGGATTTTATGTTGGGGGGAATGGGATTTTGTAGGGTCACTAAAAACCAATTAGCCACTTAAAATTGTTAAGTGATGACAATGAAAAAAATTGTTGGATAAAAACTTAGATCAACTATTATAAATTGCTATAGAATGGCTAGAACTAGAGTGTGTTGATTTTGAAGATGTACATTTTTGAACTAACTAATTGTTGAGTAAGGCTAAAATTTTTCGTATTTCATACTGATCATTAATTTTTTATTTATTTAGAACATTCAATGGGATTAAACAAAATTATAATTATATTTTATTAGTAGAAAATATCACATAAATACTCCATTATATGATATTTTCTACTAATAAAATATAACTATATTTGATAAAAATCAAATAATAATCATCATAGAATTACAGTTTGTATTTTTGTGAACAAACTACTTCATACTACGTGATACTTTTTTGTTCTATTCTCCTTATAGATATTTGTGTAGTCATTGGACATAGTAACATAAACCTCTTCTGTTCTTCACCAACTATTCTTAATAATACAGTGACTCCATTCTGCATTTTAACTGGTGAGTGGGAAACAACAAAAGATAATAACAGAGAAACAGTGCAATTTTATCTTACACTGTTAGTGGTTATGAATTCATTTGTAACTTTCTCCTTAACATATCTATTGTATACCAATCATTTGTCTTATTTATTTACTCTTGTTTGATGTAGGAATGATATTTAACTATTCATACGTTCAAATTTCGCTCTGGTGGATATTCCATCTGTCTGTGGTGTTTTGGGGAGTTTGGTTTCCTTTTCATTACGACCGGCAAAAGAAGAATGGCAACTTTAAGAAAGTAGGTATCGGACTTTCCATTGCTGGGTTACTGGCTCCCATTCTAACCATTGTGATAACTGTAGCACATGATGCAGTGGTGAGAAGACAAGTAGATGGAGTTTATTCTGAGGGTTTGGGTTACTCGGATTACCAACATCTGCCGATATTTTGTGCACCAATACATGTTTCATTATACACAATATACCTTCCCTTAATCCTTAGTTTAGCCGGAGGAGGTCCAGTTATCTTTCTCGTGTTTCTTCGCTTTTATCAAGTGAGTATGCAGTGCTGTCATACAAGCATTAACTACTATCTATTTTGATTACTGCAGAACCGGAGTACTAAAGCTAGCACTACGAAGATAAAACTGATTGTGGTCTTGTGTTATTACATACTGCTGGCAAGTGCCAATATCATTGAATTCTTATTTATTTCGGAAAATGCGGATGCCCTTTATGAGTCTACTGTAAATTACTTTTACTGTGTAAGCCAAGGGGAGGATCCAGACAATTCCTGTCCTCGAAATTTTGAAGAGTTTGATGTAACAATAGTTACAGCTTGCACTCTCATAATAGTGTCACTTTACCCATTATATGTGTTGATGTTTGCCATTAACTTTCAGGAAATATCGAAATTCTTTCATAGAAAAAGAAATCCCGATATTTCAAAAACTGATTCATTAATGCTTAGGTAAATTTGCAAATAATTTTTTTAGAACTGTATTCTATTAATGTCTTCATTATGTTACAATAACAGAAGCAACAGCAGCACAAATAACAACAACAAAAATTATATAGTAATTGTATTCAAAATAGTTTGTTGAAACCTTAGACATTGATCAGATTAATAGTTTCAATCTTAAAATGGATGTAATGAGACTTCATCTATATATTATATATAATTATTATATATTGTGGGTTGAAAGTGACTGCTGTAGGAGAACATACTAATACACACACTGGGTCTGGACAATATTGTAGCAAGATAGGCAGCAAAAAACATCTCTAGTACTGCTTTCGTACTCCCGCTAAGTTGGCTGGGCACCTTCGCCCCCGACGCTCTGGCGCGCATGCGTCCTAGGTGAAATTGTGCAGGCCACTTTGTGGCGTAAAATTGTAGTTTAACCGTAAAACTTCCGTTATCTCACCCAAAATATCTTAAGGAGCACCTACGCTTATAAGTATTCAGACAGAACCCTCAGGTGGAGTGTTAGGTTTATGACTGGTGTACTTTTAACATATTGCATGATTTCTACAGGAGGCTAACTGAAACATTAATTATACAGAGTACCAACATCACCTCAAATTTAGACAAAGGTCTCGAGCTCAACTCCATGTGGACTGCGTTCCTACAAGAACTCTAGCGTCAATTGACCCACGGCTAAGTGCATTTTTCACGTTGACAATTTTGTTTTTATTTTATTTTAAACGGTCATATAATATACACCTCACCTCACAACTGAAGAAGGCTTACGAGCCGAAACGTTTTCTGAATTATATTGCTACTAGCTAAGCTAAAAATATTGAATTACCAGGAATAGAGTAGCAATGAAAATATACGACAAATTTAAACATACAACAAAAACTACGGTTTTTGCTATCCAGTCGGGGTTTTTGCTATCCAGTCGGGGTAGATAGCTACACGCAAGCCAATGTCAAAATGTAATTTGGTAACCACTACCTATTTCCCTTGGAACATCAAGTGACCTCAACCTTTCCCGCCATTAGCAGTTTGGTAAATGGAACCTTTCCCCCATGGAGATGTTCTAGCTACGCACCAGATTCAAGACAAGTATGCAAGAAAGTACTATATTTATAACAGTGCTAATTTATTGTCAGGAGCAAAACGGTTAATTATAGCAATACTTTAACCAATAGCCTTAAGTGATATTGAATTGACCCCAAAAAGAAAGAAATTTTGTATAATAGGCATAAATAGTTGCATAACATCTATTCCAGCTTTGATATGAGTGAAAATAAATTTGGAGTATAATCTTGTAGATATCTTTTCACAACAGTATTCTCCAGTGGTAGCTAGTCCTTGAACTGTATATACTTTTCTTTGAAAGGTATTTAGGGAAAGGTTGTTTGAAACGGTTTCTTTTGTATTTGCACAAAGTCACTCATGAGGTCCTCAATAAAACATGAATGTAATAATGCTATTATTAAACTAAAAGGCATAATCTACTGGATATAGCAAGCTGTAGTTCAGTATTGAGGACACTGGGTCACCTGACCAACTTGATTAGCAAAATTCAGTTTCAGAGGCACTTATTTTGGCATCACAAGGGGAAACGTTAGTTGATTTCTAACCATTATTCGGGAAAAGTTAGTAGCTAAAAGTTTTTGTATCAGTTTATGTTCAGTTATAAGGAGGAGATGTCGAAAGATATAAAACTATGCTTAGATTGCAGTGGTCAATAATTGTCTTAGCTGTGTTAATGTCATGGGCACTGTGCTGTACTGCTATTTGTGTTCTATCAGCAAGAAACCTCAAATATCGGAAATGTCAGCTAATGAATTTATCAACAGAGTACATTTTGATATTTAGATAAGTTTATTATTTTACACTTAATTACTATTGTATATAAGGACAAAGTGTCCTTGCATTAAATATTTTATCTATGAGCTATTTGTAGTTCAAAGAAAACAAGGGATACTTGAGTATAGTGTAATATTTATTGGCCAGGGTCTCTATTTCAGGCCATATGCCATTATGATATTATTTTAATAATATATATAATATTATAGTACTTATTACATGAGTCAGAGTGTGATATGGTGAAATATTTCACGAGCAGGCTAATTTATTTTCACGAGCCAAAGGCGAGTGAAAATAAAGCCTGAGAGTGAAATATCTTGCCATATCACTCTGACGAGTGTAATAAGTAGTTTATTCCACACTAGATATCTTCACTGAAGTATATTTTTGTAACTGACGGTGTAAAGTTAGCGAAAAACTCACTAGGGGCTCCCCACAACCCCAGCTGGTATTATAACAGCTGCTCTAACCTGGCTGAGTAGGCTCCACTAGAGTAAAAATAGCTGTAAAAACCCAGAAAACTTGTAAGCCAGGCACAGTTGCTATATCTACTCTGGTAATGAGCTTGCACAATACAGCCATGAGATAACACTTTGTGATATTGTGAGATATCTCACGGGTGTACCTAAAAATATCATTGTGATGATATCTGGTGTGGAATAAATATATATATTTATTCCACGCTAGATATCTTCACAATCTTGCCCCTGAATTTCGCTGAATAGCCGTAAGTTTTTTACCGTTGTTTCTCCGTTCCTGGTCGGTCTTTTTTTTATTGAAACTTGGTTTATAACAGTTGTCTGTTGGTTTCTGTTTCAACTGCAACAACAAAGTAAGTGTAAATTGAGCAGAAAACGAGAAATATAAATACATAGTATAACTCCTCGATCTGCGGTTTAGCGCTGCGGTTTCAAGTGGTACTGCACCCTTAAGATGTTTTTATCCTTAAAATGATTGGACTAATAACTAGTGGTATGCTTGAGCACAAATGGCGAGCGAGCCTAAACCTACACTAATGTTAAGCGATTAATTTTAACTTCAATACTCAAGCTATTAAAAAAAGTCCAGTTTAAATTATGTGTATACGATAAAGGGTATTCAATTCTATAGTAACCACTCCCTGCAACGTTTAGAAATGAAAAAAAAAGCAATAAAAACAAGGTCCCTCTCTTGAGAGACTACCCTATAATGGTTACAGATTAATGCGGTCTTTCAAGAGGAGTGGTCTTTCGTCAGGGAGGACAGAAAATTCTACTCTTAGTCATGCCAGAGAAGTATTTACCATTACTTACCAATTTATTATATTATTTAAGAATTCATCTGGTTTCATTAATAATTAACAGAAAATCATTATATTCCACAATTCATCTGGTTAACATTAACAATTAACAGAAAATCAGTATTAACTATTGAAAATTGCAATGGATGTAAATTATCAGTAAGTTTAGTTTGCTTCATGTTTCTAGTATCACATATCATTTGTGTAACAATGTCTTTGCTTTTAGTAATGCATTCAAGCAGCTCAGAATTTTCTTGTCCAAGGGCAAAGTCTTGAAGGTCACTTAAATGTGCCGTGACTTTTTTGATGATTTGTGTGAATGAAAGAGTTAATTATTATTAATAATGAATGATTTTAAAGTCGTTTGCTTTAAACTTGCATTTCTCTTGATGACAGCTAAATCTCTTATCTGCTTCAACAGTAGTGCTGATGTGGGAGTACTCTCCTGCTGTCACTTGCTTAGTGCACGAAAGAGACTGATGAATTAGATGACCTATGGTGGATACAGTTATTCTGGCCTTTGGCTAGTTATGAAGCAGACCTAAAAGTTCTTCCATTTTTTTACCACAGCAAGCATTTGTCAAGACAACTTACCACCCACAGAGCAGCATCAGAAGTGCTAGACCTAGATTGAGAGATAAAGACAGCAGTTGGACTGCTACAATTGAGGCCCAATATGCGAGGGTCTACTGTACTTGCGTTTACGCAGAAGGTCAGAAAATTGCTGATGTCAGCAAATGGTCGCTAATTTAAGCATTAGCATTATTTTCACGTTGTCTTTGTGATATTCTTTAGCTAAGTAAAGGCACAATACTTTCACAAAACTGAACATACCTCACAAGGCTTACCTTTGTAGTTACTCTAGTGGACAAATAATTTTCAAGCAAATACTGTTTAGTAGGGCTTGCAACTGTGACAAATTGCTTATTAACTTACCACCACTACTAACTCGAATAGAAATGGAACTCTGTTAAGTTTTTGAGTTTTAACTAAGAATTCAGAGCGGTAAACAATTCAATTTTTAGGATGATACGGGTAATGATCACTAAACCGGAGGATTCAACAACGAGCTAACACAAAAATACTAGAAGGTCAAAGTACAAAATGACATACTATGTCCACACATATATATAAAATAGTGGTGTGCTTGAGTACAAATATCGAGCGAGCCTGATAGTTAGGTAACTCAAACTACAGTATTGTTACTATGTTTTAGCTTAGTTCATGCAAACACAATAATAACCTTTTATTTCAGCAAACAAATACAAAATCACACTCTTACCTGATTAATGGTAACTTCTGTAGTATCAAACATCAGCCATTCTGATACCAGTAACATTTGGACAAGTTCTCAGCTACGATAAAAAAAAAATGAACCAGTGTTATTATTTGTAATTTTAGCCAACACGGAATTACTACTTACCTCAATTTCTGAATATTGATAACTTCAGTAGTATCAAATTTAAGTTACTTAGACTATTTGAATTACCTCACATTCTTGACAACAAGTTCTCAGCTACAAAAACAAAAGACAACCAATGTTAGCACACAAATACAAAATTACTTTCTTACATCATCTTCTTGAGCAGTACTAACTTCCGTAGTATCAATTTCAGCCATTCTGACTATTTGAATTTACCAGTCACCTTTGACAACAAGCTCTTAGCTACAAAAAAGAAAGGCCAGAGTTATTTTTGCATATAATATAGCTAACAAATATGGAATTACGTACTTACCTCAGCTTCACTGGAGTAGTAGTAGCTTCCTTAGCATTAATATTACGGCATTCTGACTACCAATAGCTCTTGACAACAAACGAGAGGCACTCCGTATCCCCCCTAAAATGGCGAAGTTTTGAAATTACGTTTGGAAAAGGGTCTTCAATGCCATAGTAACCGGTCTCTAAGTTTAAAGTAAGGCTTGTATAATGCTGTAGTTCAGAATAGACTGGGGTCAAGCCTAAAAAGCTGTGTTGTTAGGAGAAAAGAGGGAACCTGCGCATGTTTAAGGGGCATATGTACCATCCATACACACATAATATATATATACTAGTGGTGTGCTTCAGCACAAATGGCGAGCGAGCCTGATAGTTAGGTAACATAAAACTAAGTATATGTTTTAGCTTAGTTCATTCAAAAACTATAATAACAGTTATGATCTTTTTATTCAGCAAACAAATACAAAATCACTCTCTTACCTGATTAATGGTAACTTTTGTAGTATCAAACATCTGCCATCTTGATAATCTCAATTACCAGTAACTCTTGAACAAGCTAAAATAAACAATTGTTATTATTTGTAATTTTAGCCAACAAATATGGAATTACTACTTAACTCAATTTCCTGAGTATTGCTAACTTCAATTTACTTACTTTGACTATCTGAATTACCTCAAATTATTGACAACAAGCTCTCAGCTACAATAACAAAAGACAATCAATTTTAGCACACAAACACAAAATTACTTTCTTACCTCATTTTCTTGAGCGGTAGTATCTTTTATAGTACTAAATTTGAGCCATTCTGACTATTTGAATTTACCAGTCACTGTTGACAACAAGCTCTTAGCTACAAAAAAGAAAGGCCAGAGTTAATTTTGCATATTTAGCTAACAAATATGGAATTAGGTACTTACCTCAGCTTCCCTCGAGTAGTAGTAGCTTCCTTAGCATTAATACTACGGCATTCTGACTACCAATGGTTCTTGACAACCAACAATCGGCACTCCGTATCCCCCTTAAAATGGCGAAGTTTTGAAATTATGTCTGGAAAAGGGTCTTCAATGCCATAGTAACCGGTCGAATCAACTTTTTGTTTCTTGAAAAGAAGCGTTTTCGCAGGATTTTTCTCACTCTTCGGAGCTTAAGTATAAAGTAAGGCTTGTTTAATGCTGTAGTTTCAGAATAAACTGGGGTCAAGCCTAAAAAGCCGTGTTTTTAGGGGAAAAAAGTTTCCCGCGCGCGCGTTTAAAGGCATACGTATCATCCATACATACATATAACATATACCCGATTTTGCATTATCCACCACTAATACTGTCTCGCTCGCTCCGCTCGCTCGCCAACTAGTACTATGCTTGAGCACAAATGGCGAGCTAGCCTTATAGTTAGGTAACATAAAACTAAGTATTGCTACTATATTTTAGCTTAGTTCATGCAAACACTATAATAGCAGTTATAACCTTTTATTTCAGCAAACAAATACAAAATCACACTCTTACCTGATTAATGGTAACTTTTGTAGTATCAAACATCTGCCATTCTGATAACCTCAATTACCGGTAACTCTTGAACAAGCTCTTAGCTACAATAAAAAATAAATAAATAAAGAAACCGGTGTTATTATTTGTAATTTTAGAAAAAAATATGAAATTACTACTTACCTCAATTTCCTGAGTATTGATAACTTCTGTAGTATCAAATTTTAGTTACTTTGACTATCTGAATTACCTCGAATTCTTGACAACAAGCTATCAGCTATAAAAACAAAAGACAATCAATTTTAGCACACAAAAACAAAATTACTTTCTTACCTCATTTTCTAGAGCAGTGTTAACTATTGTAGTACCAAATTTGAGTCTTTTTGACTATTTGAATATACCAGTCACTGTTGACAACAAGCTCTTAGCTACAAAAAAGAAAGGCCAGAGTTATTTTTGCGTATTTATCTAACAAATATGGTATTACGAACTTACCTCAGCTTCCCTCGAGAAGTAGTAGCTTCCTTAGCATTAATACTACGGCATTCTGACTACCAATGTCTCTTGACAACCAACAATCGGCACTCTGTATCACCCCCCTAAAACGGCGTAGTTTTGAAATTAAGTCTGGAAAAGGGTTTACAATGCCATAGTAACCGATCGAATCAACTTTTTGTTTCTTGAAAAGCAAGCGTTTTCGCAGGAGCTTAAGTATAAAATAAGGCTTGCATAATGCTGTATAGTTTCAGAATAAACTGGGGTCAAGCCTAATAAGTCGTGTTTTTGGAGAAAACACCCCGCGCGCGTTTGAGAGGCATACGTACAATCCATACATACATACATATATACTAGTGGTGTGCTTGAGCACAAATGGCGAGCGAGCCTGATAGTTAGGTAACATAAAAATAAGTATGTTCATGCAAACACTATAATAGCAGTTATGATATTTTATTTCAGCAAACAAATACAAAATCACTCTCCTACCTGATTTGTTAACTTTTGTAGTATCAAACATCTGCCATTCTGATAATCTCAATTACCAGTAACTCTTGAACAAGCTCTCAGCTATGATAAAAAATAAACCAATGTTATTATTTGTAATTTTAGCCAACAAATATGGAATTCCTACTTACCTCAATTTCCTGAGTATTGATAACTTCTGTAGTATCAAATTTAAATTACTTAGACTATCTGAATTACCTCGAATTCTTGACAACAAGCTCTCAGCTACAAAAACAAAAGACCATCAATTTTAGCACACAAATACAAAATTACTTTCTTACCTCAATTTCTCGAGCAGTGGTAACTTATGTAGTACCAAATTTGAGCCAATCTGACTATTTGAATTTACCAGTCACTGTTGACAAGCTCTTAGCTACAAAAAAGAAAGGCCAAAGTTAATTTTGCATATTTAGCTAACAAATATGTAATTGCGTACTTACCTCAGCTTCCCTCGAGAAGTAGTAGCTTCCTTAGCATTAATACTACGGCATTCTGACTACCAATGGCTCTTGACAACCAACAATCGGCACTCCGTATCCCCCCCATAAAACGGCGAAGTTTTGAAATTAAGTCTGGAAAAGGGTCTTCAATGCCATAGTAACCGGTCGAATCAACATTTTGTTTCTTGAAAGGCAAGCGTTTTGGCAGGAATTTTCTCACACTTCGGAAGTTAAGTATTGCTTAATGCTGTAGTTTCAGAATAAACTGGGGTCAAGCCTAAAAAGCCGTGTTTTTTGGAGAAAAAGTTCCCCGCTCGCGCGTTTAAAGGGCATACGTACCATCCATCCCATACATTCATACATATTATACTAGTGGCGTGCTTGAGCACAAATGGCGAGCGAGCCTGACAGTTAGGTAACATAAAAAACTACAGTATTGTTACTATGTTTTAGCTTAGTTCATGCAAACACTATAATAACAGGACAGAGTTATTTTGCATATTTAGCTAACAAATATGGAATTGCGTACTTACCTCAGCTTCCCTCTGAGAAGTAGTAGCTCCCTTAGCATTAATACTACGGCATTCTGACTACCAATAGCTCTTGACAACCAACAATCGGCACTCCGTATCCCCCCATAAAACGGCGAAGTTTTGAAATTAAGTCTGGAAAAGGGTCTTCAAATAAAATGGGGTCAAGCCTAAAAAAAGCCGTTTAAAGGGCATACGTACCATCTCACATACATTCATACATATACCCGATTTTGCATGATCCACCCCTACTGTCTCGCTCGCTTCGCTCGCTCGCCAACTAGTGATGTGCTTGAGCACAAATGGCGAGCGAGCCTCAAGTTAGGTACATAAAACTGCAGTATTGCTACCACATACATAATTTATATTAAGCTTAGTTCAATTAAAAACAGCAGTATAATAGCAGTTGAACATTAATTTGAGCATAGAAATGCAAAATTACTCTCTTACATGAGTAATGGTAACCTCTGTATTATCAAACTTAGGCCATTCTGACTACCTCAATTACCAGTAACTCTTGAACAAGCTCTCAGCTACAACAAAAAATTGGTCAGTGTTATTTTTGTAATTCAGACAAAAAATATGGAGTTACTATACTTACCTAAATTTCCTGAGTATTGGTACTTTCTGTAGTATCAAATTGAAGCCATTCTGACTATCTGAATTACTCGTAATTCTTGACAACAAGTTCAAAGCTACAAAAACAAAATGAAATTAATTTAGCAATCAAATGCAAAATTACCTTCTTACCCACACATTCTTGAGTAGTGGTAGCTTCTGTAGTATCAAATTGAAGCCATTCTGACTATCTGAATTACTCGTAATTCTTGACAACAAGTTCAAAGCTACAAAAACAAAAAGACATTAATTTAGCAATCAAATGCAAAATTACCTTCTTACCCACACATTCTTGAGTAGTGGTAGCTTCTGTAGTATCAAATTGAAGCCATTCTGACTATCTGAATTACTCGTAATTCTTGACAAGTTCAAAACTACAAAAACAAAAAGACATTAATTTAGCAATCAAATGCAAAATTACCTTCTTACTCACACATTCTTGAGTAGTGGTAACTTCTGTAGTATCAAATTGAAGCCATTCTGACTATCTGAATTTACTAGTCACTCTTGACAAAAAGTTCTCAGATACTAAAAAAAAAGAGTGGCCAGAGTTATTTTTTGTAATTGTAGCTAACAATTATGGAATTACGTATTTACTTCAGCTTCCCCTGCGTATTGGTAGCCTCCTTAGCATTAATATTAAGGCATTCTGACTACTGGTGGGTCTTGACAACCAACAATTGGTACTTCGTAGCCTCCCAAAACGGCGAAGTTTTGAAAATTAAGTCTAGTAAAGGGTCTTCAATGCCTTAGTAACCGGTCGCAGCAACAGTTTGTGACTTGAGAAACAAGCGTTTTCGGAGGAATTCTCTCACAATTTGGAGCCCAAGTTTAAAGTAAGACTTGGTTAATGTCGTAGTACCAAGAAACTGGGGTCAAGCCTAAAAAGCCATGTTTTTAGGAGAAAAGCAACAACCCCGCACGCTCGTTTGAGAGGCATACGTACCATCCATACATACATACATTATTATACATATAACATATACCCAGTTTTGCATTATCCACCCCTAATACTGTCTCGCTCGCCAATTATACACCCGATTTTGCATTATTTACCCTTAATTCTGTCTAGTTCACTCGGCTCACTCAACAAATAAACCAATATCCCTGATTTTATATTGTTATCCCAGCTATAGTCTCGCTTGCTTCGCTGGCTGGCCAATAATCATTGGCGTAGGGTGGGGGGGGGGAGGGCTCCTTTGGCAGAAGCCCCCCATAAATATGGTACACAGTCTAACGAGATGATTCTCACATGAACACTTTCAAACCACAAAAAAACACCCCCTTGGAGACCTCCGTACCGAAACATCTTCCTACACCGCTGAAGCATTTACAAATCCGGCAACACAAAAGTGAAGCCCCGTGTAGCGTGTGTAGTGAATCGCAATTCATTTTTTTGTTTATAGCTACTTTATAGTGCATTAATAACAAATAAATCTATTTATAGTTCACAGGGGTCATTTTCGCATTACTTGTAGTGGTTGCTACGAACTATATGAACCTTTCCCTTTTTATTTTTGTACAGGAATACAGGGACTATATCAGATTTATAGTACTCAACGACGAGCGGTCACTCAGGTAGCAGCCTATAACCAATATTGAGGTTTGGAAGTGGTTTACAAATTCCGAGACACGAGGGCGATGCCCGAGTGGCCACGGTCTGTGAATCGCAATACAAACCGATATTTATTGCTTTATAACTATTTTGTAGCCCGTTGATAACAAATAACTCTATTTGAAGCTATTTCTGGTTATTTTCCTTTTGCTTTTAATAGTTGATACGAACTATATCTATTTATTCCCTCAAATAATTTCTGTAGGGAATACTGGCATATTTATAGTACTTGACGACAAGCGTGGTCGCTCCAGTAATGGGCATATAATATATATATATATATATATTATGCACAGTTACCTTGTTGAGTGTGGGTGAGCCCACATAATTGAAGATGGAAGAGAGAAGAAGAGAGACATTGTCATTTTGTGTGTGTGTGTGTGTTATAATGTAATCATGTAGATGCACTGTACCATTGTAGTGTGGTTTGTAGTTCACAGTGTAGTTATATTCTTAAGATGTATATAAGTGCTAACAAGCGTTGTGTGTATGGCATAAGCTGTGTGGCAGAGCAGGAACTTTGTAGCCTTTCTGTGACTTGTAAGTGCAGTTTCTGTGTTGTATTTAAAGCTGAGTTTTGTGTCATTGTAGCAGTCTTGGTTATACATTCAATTCGTTGTGTGTGCGTTCTATTAAGATTTAATTAACTCTATCAACTCAACCCAAGGGTGGGTTACAGCAGGCTGGGAGTTAGAGAAGCAAGCCTTGACTCTGGTGGCAGCAACTAACTCTGCTGTTTCCAGTGCGTGTTGACTCAGAGGATTGTGTCCAGACCAACCCCGTCAGCCCACACTGAGTAGTTCATATCATACAGTAAAGATATTGTTATATACAGAAATAACATCAATAGTGAGAAGATGTAACAGCATAGGTAATTTAAAAAAGCATCTACAGTAGCTAGATTCTAACATAACCCAAATAGCTATTATCTTTCAAATTGCTAACCAAAAAGAAGGATAAAAAAGAAAATGTTTTTACTACAATAGCTGACTAGCTAATCCAATAAAATCGCTAAAAATGTCAGAGATCATATTTCTAAATAATGTCTACAGTTAACATAAGAAAAACCATCAGCAAACAACTGTTAAACACTAATTGCATTGCAGCAGAGGAGTATGAATAATCCAAGAGAGTAAGAGTATTATTCATGCCCTCCAAAACGACCAGCTGTACTGTAGCAGTTTGTTCTTCACACCCTGTAACTCCAACTTCAGCAGTGACAGTAATTATAGCACCAGCCACTATCTGCTGGCTTGCAGACATTGTAGAAGTAATCCTTATCATCGCTGTGTTTCCATTTGCACATGTTATAAGCTTTCGATTGTTCAGTTCTCCAATCGCGAATGTAGATGCTGTACTGATCATACCATCTTCCTCACTCATTTCAGCAATGCCACAGTCTAAGGATAAATCTGGAGCTTCTGTAGTATCCGTTCCCAATGATGAACCATCAGAAGACTGAGTGTAAGCATAAAAGTATGGCTTGAATACTCTCGAATTTTGGACAATTCGGAAATATCCATTTTCTCCAAAGTTGGGCCCCCAAGAATTCTTTATTACATAAAATGGAGAACCAGTATAAGCCGATGAACTGTAATCAACTATTTCTACCGCATGACCAGGTAATCTGAAAGGCAATACGATGGGCTCGGTATAAACGCCACAAGCGTAGGTTAAGAAACTAGTGGGAACATAAAAACTAGCGTAAACTGGGCCACCGTTTAAAGCAGCAATAACTGCACCTCTATTTCTGCTATCTATTCTCCGAAATCCCTGCAGACGGTGAGGACTGGCACTTCCTCTCGCACAAGTAGCCGGACAAGTTAAAGGGCGAGCATTTTTGTACTGTACTTTGTTTTGGTTGGGTTGAAGTCCACTGAAGTAATCACCTAGAGTATAGGGGAAGCAATTGGAAGAATACGCCCCCGCATTGATAAACTGGTTGTAAGAACGAGAGGGAAAGCCCCCACAGCAACCATTCCCGAGTGAATTGGTGCATTTTGTCAAATGATCGGGTGAAAAATTGGCTTCACTGCGATTGGTATTAATATTGATTAAATCGGCGAATGTGTGGGTGCCAGCGAATGCCCAGCAGTTCCCGCATCTGCCTTGGTTTGCTACGGGAACTAGAACTCCGGACTGACGTCTGTTTAGGGCGTCGTATCTGGTATCGGGTGGGTTTGGGCATCGAGATTTCATACTTACTGGGGTCCACTGTGCTGCAATAGGCTGTAAGTTGCAGCTCAGGGCTACAAAAGTGCAGCTAATCGTAGCAATGGCTTCAATCTTCATATTTCCTTCCTGGGATAACTGAGATCGCTTTAAAACTAAACGAATGTGAAAACGGGCGGAGTCCTGCAATTTATACCGTATTGTAAGCATGCGCAAAGTGTTTACAAATAAACTGTTTTATTCATCTCTTCCACAGCCTTCACTCTGGGGAAGTTAGATGGAACATGCCACACCCAACTACAGCAGAGGTGGGTTGAGTTTGAACATATGGACGAATAGTTTGAGCACAATAAGTTTAAAAAACATTTCTGTAGTCAACTAGGATGGGCATAAAAGCAGCTATACACAGTAATAGTCGTGATAATAATAATAATATAATTGTATGAACAAGTAGAACTAGAGGTATCCCAAAGAGTAATGTGACAGGAATAATTTGAGAATTAAGATTCCGTACCCAACAACTTCGTTACTTTATATTTACTATTATTATTATTATTATTATTAGATCATCATCACCTGCCGTAAATACTTTATCGTGCAATTTATGAGGCAATTCATCGATTGTTATTTCATTTTTTTCCGGAGTCCATTAAAGTAAGGCTTGTTTAATGCTGTAGTTTCAGAATAAACTGGGATCAAGCCTAAAAAGCCGAGTTTTTAGGGGGAAAAAAGTGGCACCGAGCGCGTTTAAGGGCATACGTTCCATACATACATACATTCATACATACATACTAGTGGTGTGCTTGAGCACAAATGACAAGTGAGCCTGATAGTTAAGTAACATAAAAATAAGTATTGTTACTATGTTTTGGCTTAGTTCATGTAAACACTATAATAACAGTTATGACATTTTATTTCAGCAAACAAATACAAAATCACTCTCTTACCTGATTAATGGTAACTTTTGTAGTATCAAACATCTGCCATTCTGATAATTTCAATTACCAGTAACTCTTGAACAAGCTCTCAGCTACGATAAAAAAATAATTTTTTTTAATTATTATTTGTAATTTTAGGCAACAAATATGGAATTCCTACTTACCTCAATTTCCTGAGTATTGATAACTTCTGTAGTATCAAATTTAAGTTACTTTGACTATCTGAATTACCTCGAATTCTTGACAGCAAGCTCTCAGCTACAAAAACAAAAGACAATCAATTTTAGCACACAAATACAAAATTATTTTCTTACCTCATTTTCTTGAGCAGTGGTAACTTTTGTAGTACAAATTTGAGCTATCTGACTACTTGAATTTACCAGTCACTGTTGACAACAAGCTCTTAGCTACAAAAAAGAAAGGCCAGAGTTATTTTTGCATATGGAATTACGTACTTACCTCAGCTTCCTCGAGTAATAGTAGCTTCCTTAATATTAATACTACTGCATTCAGACTACCAATGACTCTTGACAACCAACAATCGGCACTCCGTATCCCCCCTAAAACGGAGAAGTTTTGAAATTAAGTCTGGAAAAGGGTCTTCAATGCCATAGTAACCGGTCGCAGCAACTTTTTGTTTCTTGAAAGCAGGCGTTTTCGCAGGAATTTTCTCACACTTCTGAGCTTAAGTATAAAGAAAGGCTTGTTTAATGCTGTAGTTTCAGAATAAACTGGGGTCAAGCCTAAAAAGCCATTTTTTTTTTTGGGAAAAACGTTTCCCGCGCGCGCGTTTAAATGGCATACGTTTCATCCATACATACATATAACGTATACCCGATTTTGCATTATCCACCCCTAATATTGTCGCGCTCTCTACGCTCGCTCACCAACACACATCCCCGATTTTCAATTGTGTTACCCCTGAGAGTGTCTATTATGATTGCACGGAAAACTGTGGTATTCGGATAAATAGCGGTCGTGCGGCGAGAAATTTCACTCCGCTTTGCCTTGTGAATATTTTCTCTCTCCACTCGTGCTATTAATCACGAATACCTAGTTTTTTCCGTGCTATTATATCTCCAAATAGTACGGGTAAGTGTGCACGCGTGCAGCGATTAACCCTGGAAACACAGTTCGAGTGGTTTCTAGTTGTAGACAATGCCATTCTTTACCACAGAAGCTCCACTTGTATTAGACAGAATGCTTTTCAACTGATTAGGAGGAGCCGCAGTTGAAAACAAAGTTCCAGCGGAAGCTAATCCTGAAATAAGGAGATAGTGAGTGAACGATATAGTGTAGCTACAATTGCAAATGAATTTTTAACAATCTGGCCCGCTATTAGCGAGTCATAGCACCGGTAACTTGAATCAATAGCACTAATAAAGCAATTGAAATAGCACGAGGCGAAGCCCAGTGTTATTTCAATCTGGGTTACTGGTTCTATTAGTCCGAACAGCACTGTTACCCATGCTATTACTCATATAATAATAATAATAATAATAATAATAATAATAATAATAATAATAATAATAATAATAATAATAATAATAATAATAATAATAATAATAATAGCTATAATAATAACAATAATAAATAATAACAATTATAATAAAAAGAAAAATAACAATAATAAAAAGAAAAATAATAATAATAACGATAAACCATAATATTGTGCATTTTATATTATTATGGACTTAATTGGTATGATATTATGAATGCATAGAAATGACATACGTTAGATTAAGGAAGACAAGATGTTATCCAATTTAATTGGTTCTGGGTTGGAAAAAGACCTTGCATCAGGCAAACTTACAGTCAGCCACTTAAGCAGATATCAAGTGTCATATCAAGTGACCCTTGTTCTCAGAGACAGGATGTTTATGCAACCACAGTAATTAATTACATTATCAGGGTACTCATTAGTCTCGTGGTTTTCAAACATTTGTAAAGCCTTCCACTTCTCCTTGAAGAAAATGAAGTGGAGGGAGATTTTGAAGGACCCAAAGCTATGCTTGGGTGTGCAGTGGTCTGTAATAGTTGCTGCTGAGTTAGTTTGTTGGGCATTGTTGTCATTGCCCATAGTGTATTACCAAATGAAGGCCACTTATTCAGGAAACTCTAGTTTGGTGAGTTATGTTTGCTGTGGGCAGTACTTTATCGAAACAAGTTTTAACTTTGAAGTAGCTAAAAATATAAGCAAGAAGGAAATGAATTTTTCACAGTTAATCTAACTGATTGCTGAGTTTATGAATGTTGGTATAGCTACAACCAGGTAAACTTCTTACATCTTGATGCTATTTTGTATTTTATAATAGACTTTCAAGAGGGCAAACAGTTCCTATTGCTCTCAGCCACAACCTTACTCTAAAGGAGTCTGCATGGATGTATATTTGAATATATTAAATTCTTCTAGTTGTGCATTAAATCAAACACCAATATTAGTCCCTGATCGAAACGAAGTGATTGTAAGGTCAGTAATTGATATGCTATACAGAGTCAACCCATCTCCAGAGTGCCTCCAAGAAATGCTACCATTTGTATGTTTGAACTGGCTTGGATTGTGTGGTGATGAGGATTTAGTTTTACCTACTACCAGTCAGTGTGAAGATATCCAGGACAGAACGTGTGACAGAGAATGGAAGCAAATGGCTGCTACAGGAGTATTGCTACCAGATTGTGATGATTTTAATGAAGAGAATAATGTTGTATGTCCTTCAAATAATAACACTCAAACTGAAGGTACTCGGTTAATCAGTTAACTGCCTTTAGAATAATTATAAATGCCTTGAATTTTCAAGTTTAAAATATTGTTACCCTCTGTATTGATAACATGCACTTAACATAACATATTATTGTATATTTGTGTATATCTTAGTTTTCAACTTAACTTGTCAGAGAAATTTTTATTTTGATGAAGATTATCAAGGTTGTGTGCCAAGCTGTCAAACTTGGAGTGAACACGGACCATCTGCTACGATAGCTTTACGTGTAGTAATAATAGCATCAAATTCAGTTGGAATACTATTAAGTATTGTGGCCATTGCTGCTTCAATTATCAACTATAAATCAATGTACGTGTATATGTTTTTGTTAATGCACCTATTTTATCTATCGTGCAATGAAGATATGAAGAGAGTTATTATCTTTCTTTTTAGGTTTACATTTCCCTCATTGTTTCTGGTATATTCTACTATTGATATTCTGCTGGTAGGTGAGTAAAAAACTAGTTGTAGAAGTGATAATATCACACCCCCACACCTAACTTTCAGCAATTCTAACTGACATAAGACAATTGTGAATGTGCATGTACACTTGTGCAATTTCAACTTTCTATAGTTAGCTAATTACGAAACAACTTGCATTATTCATAATAAGTTCTCTTCAAAACCTTCTTTGAAACTAAAGGTAAATGTACAATAGATGTAGGAGCTGGGGAATTGGGGGAGGGGCACTTGTCCTCCCAATATTTTGAACGTCTAATTAGTAGTCTTGCCAGCCAGACCCTTTACCTTATTGCTCCATTCAGAAGGTCTGGTTACTCCAACACATCTGTTTGGTATATTTCCCCAGGATCCCGGGGAACGTATAAAATGTGTACTTCTTATGTAAAGTTTAATTTTGCATAGGTCGCTTTAAAATTGCGTGCAAATATTTTAGCCAGTCTCACTTCTGCACTTAGCTATATGATGTCTGAGCTGAAAAAAATCCTAGAAAAATGGAGAGTTCCAGTCTGTTTAGAAAGAAAATAAATTAAGTGACTGATTAACTCAATTTGCCTTTCAAGCTGAATTCTGAGCAAATAGAAAGCATTTTAAGCTTGAATGACGTTATTGTTAGTGTTCCCACACAAGCTTTGGAAAAATACCATGTCTCACACTATATCTCCACAGCAATAGCAGCATACTGCTAACATAGCCTGTGCTAGAACCTCCATGATACACCCCAGCTCGCAAAAATTTGAACAGGATGATCAGAAAACTAGCAAGGTTTAATTTGCATTCCACTATTACCAAATGGGTGCGTTGGAGTCACCATACCCTCCTGGTATTTTGTGGAGAGGCTGTGTGTGCCAGACTTTAGAATACTCAGATAACCACTACTTATATTATGGATGCATTTGTATATTGAAAAACAATTAGATATTTTGGATATTGACAAAATTTGTGTCTGTACTAGCACAAATATCTCCAACAAGTATAGCTCAGTACTAGTCATGTGGTGCCCCCAACCCAATAAAGTAATTATTCCTACATCTAGGAATACACAGTAAAGATATCTACAGGTCAGTATTTGCTTGTGCTTACTGATTCTTAGATCAAATAGGAACAAAGAAAAACACTGATCTGTTGACACTAATTGTTATTTTTGTTCTTTTCTCCTCTTAGATATTAGTATAGTTGTTGGATATAGTAACACAAACCTCTTCTGTTCTTCACCAACTATTCTTAATAATACAGTGACTCCATTCTGCATTATAACTGGTGAGCGGGAAACAACAAAAGATAATAACAAAAAAAAAGTCCTATAGTGGTAGGGGTTATAACTTTATTTGTAACTTTCTCCTTAACATATCTATTGTAAACCAAGCATTTGTCTTATTTATTTACTCTTGTTTATATAGGAATGATAATTAACTATTCAAACGTTCAAATTTCACTCTGGTGGATATTCCATCTGTCTGTGGTATTTTGGGGAGTTTCGTTTCCATTTCATTATGACCGGCAAAAGAAGAAAGGCAACCTTAAGAAAGTAGGTATCATACTTTCCATTGCTGGTTTGCTGGCTCCCATTCTAACCGTTATAATAACAGTAGCACATGATGCAGTGATAAGAAGACAAGGGAAAGGAGTTTTTTCTGATAGTTTGGGATACTCAGATTATCAACATCTCCCGATATTTTGTGCACCAACACATGTTTCATTATACACACAATACCTTCCCTTAATCCTTAGTTTGGCCGGAGGAGGTCCAGTTATCTTTCTCGTGTTTCTTCGCTTTTATCAAGTGAGTATGCAGTGCTATCATACAAGCATTAACTATCTATTTTGTTTACTGCAGAAGAGGAGTACTAAAGCCTGCACTACAGAGATAAAACTGATTGTGGTATTGTGTTATTATATACTTCTAGCAAGTGCCAGTATCATTGACTTTGCATATATTTCAGAAAATACGGATGCTCTTCATGAGTCTACTGTAAATTACTTTTACTGTAAAAGCCGAGGGGAGGATCCGAACAATCCCTGTCCACGAGATTTTGAAGAGTTTGATGTGGCAATAGTTACAGCTTGCACACTTATAATATTGTCACTTTACCCGTTATATGTGTTAATGTTTGCCATTAACTTTCAGGAAATATTGAAATTCTTTCGTAGAAAAAGAAATCCTAATATTTCAAAAACTGACTCATTAATGCTTAGGTAAATTTTACTAATTATTTTTTAGAATTGTATTCTATTAATGCCTTCATTATGTTGCAATAACAGAAGCAACAGCAGCACAAATAACAACAACAACAAATATATTGTAATTGTATTGAAAGAGTTTGTTGAAACCTTAGACATTGATCAGAACTTTACAGTTTCAATCTTAAAATAGATATAGATAATGGGACTTCATCTATTTATATGGAGGGCTGAAAGTGAATGCTGTAGGAGAACAAACTAATAATATACACACTGAATCTGGACAATGTTGTAGCAAGATATGTAGGCAGCCCTCAATGGCTTATTAACATGGACATACTTCATGGAGAAATGCTGTTAAAGAGTAAGTTATAAAAGGTCTAAACTTCTGATGGTAATAATGGTTAGCCATTGAGTCTAATGTCTATATTAAATCTTGCATAACTCAGAGAATGGAGCATACAATAAGAGATGTCTAATGAAGCACTTGGGCAGCAATAATCATGTTTATATAACCTGTAGATAGGTCAGACTCTAGATTGGCTAAGGGCTGCAGTAGATGGTTTAGGGCTTCAGGTTGGAGCTTTTGGTTTGTATGACTATCAAATTATCAGGGCTTGCAGTGCTGCTTGGTCTAGCTGCTTTCTTGGGCCTCTGTTATGACTGATTTGCTTTTGAAGTCATCATGTGGTTCAAGAAGTCTAGCAACTCCATCTCATAAGAAACTTGAGTATAATATGTCAAGTGCTATTAAACGTGCAAGGAATATAATGTTTTGTCAGTTTTCGCTAAATGTTGTTGTTGCAATAAATTTAGTACTTAAGAGGTTTGGCATTTATAACAAATTTATAATTATTAAAACTCAAATTCATAAAAATTTTGTTATTCACAAAAAAATTCAGCAGGAGCAAGTGAATTGAAGTTAATGTTGGTCCTGGGTTACTACCTTTTGCTGATGGGAGTTACCTTGGCAAATTTTACACTCACAGCTGGAAATTCTAAACCCCTAAAACCTTTTGTATGTTTTCCTTGATTATTTTTTTACATCAGTTCATTGTTCCAGCGATGGTATATTCTGGATATTGTAAATGAGTTGTTCAGTGGCCTGCTAATACCATATCACATTGATCTAGCTAATCATTACCTGTATGGGCGAGAAAATCAGCTGAGGAATGGAGCAGCACTCACTTTTAGCAAGGAGAGTAAGACCTTTTCACTAGATTGGACCCTCTTATCAACTGGATGTCGTGTCCATCATGTGTGATATGGTAATAGTAGGCCAAAAAATAACAGGCTAAGCTGAGGTTTGGAGTTGCATTTACCCTTGGCAATGGACTGGATCCTCTCTTAGATATGGTTATAAACTTCATTATCCCAACCCAAGGAAAAAATATATAACTAGACCTTTTATATCTTCCTCTGTAAAATTTCAGTAAGAATATTAATAAATTAGTTAAGGAAAGTTTGTTTTTTTTGTTTGTTTTTTACATATTCCTTTAAAACATTAGCTTTTGTTTTAGCTAATTATATCACTTGGCACATTTTTTCTAACGAGATGGTAACTTTTTTTTAATATTTTAGCAGCCACCAATTTAAAGGTGAAGTCCATATTGAACAAAACTTATAATTGGAGCAAATTACAATGTCTAAGTGATTATTATTACAGACAAGAATACAATTATTTAACTATGAGAATAACTACATATTCTTAAGGCTAGCTGGATACCTTGTCAACAAGAGAAGCCTGACAGTGTGAGAGAAGGGGGAATGCTGATCTGGTGGGATTCACAACTGACAACTCCTTTTTCTTCCTGAGCCATCTTAGTTTTTGTTATTCCTCTCTTCAATTCTTATATTCCCTTCTCCTCCACTGTTTTTCTCTCCTACTCCTCAGTATTTCTGTCGTTTCTGTGTATTTATTTTACTTTCACTGGAATAGTTACAAAAGTCAGTCTTTTCTCACCTGCTTCTATTTTACTTGACCCGTGCATTCTCCTGCTTCTTTGCCTAGGAAAAGAATAGAAATGATGTTAATAATGAACCCAAGGACTCCACATAATTCAATTCAGGACAATTCATTAGTAAGTTTGCAAAGTGTGGACTTGACAGTCTAGGGTTTGAGCCCATCTGATAAAAAATTAACATCAATATTAATGACTACATAGTTTACATCACTAAGCTGTACAAACAAAACACAAATATGTATGAGTTAGTGTTTGTTTAGCTAATTAAGAATAAGAATATCATACACTGGACAAAAGCTGAATATTCTACTATGGACTAACTGCTGACTGAGCTGCGCTGCTTGCAGGCATATGATTTACTGAAGTGTACTGCTGGAAAATCTGTAGTGTGCTTGAGAGGAAACTATGTAGTAAACTCTTATTCTGGAACAATAATTACACTGGATTGGTAAAACAAGGAAGTTGTACATGATGTTTGTTGTTCCAGAATTAGAGCTTACTACACAGTAAACTATGCAGTTATTTTACAGTACACTTCGGTAAAACAAGGACTGACAAACAGTGCTGACCTGTACATTTCCTAAGAAATTTCATATATCCCTGATGTCAGTACAGTGCCATATTTCCTATACACTTTCCTGCACCTATCCTTACGAAGTGCAAGACAGGTGTAGGGAAAGTGCAGGAATGTGTATCATAGTTGCCCTGTACTGAAAGTACAGGAAATCCCAAAAATATTTTCCAGTGTTTTGATGAGCATGTTTTTAGGCTGAATTACCTGTAATGTGTAAATACACATAATTGGGAGAGGGAAAACCCTGACTTCATTGGACCATTCCCCCTCACCCTAGTTGTTTCCCTAGGCAACTCCAAGTTATCCTTCCCATCTTGTTCTTTAAAAGCTAATGTGACAATTTATCTTTCATAGACTTTGTTTGTGATTTTAATTGAATTCAATGGAATAAATTTATTGAAATTACAATAAGCAAGAGTAATACAGGTAATTTAGTTCATAAGAAAACTGCTTGCTAAATTTGTTCTTCATTCATATAATTATAAATGTCCTTTTTTTCTTCATTTTTTTCTTTTTTTAAGAAACTTCTTTTTGATTTAATTAAAAAAATTATGTACGGGCCATTCTCTATCCTTATCCCTGGATCCACACAGATTGGCCTCTATCAGTAAGTGGCAAGGTTTACCCAGGATTGAATGGAATAGAATCCCTCATAGATTTGTACAATCCCCAGTGCTTAGATAGGTTAGATTGTAGCTACATAATATATTTTTAAAAAAACAATAAAACACACAGTTAAAATTAGAAGTAGCAAGTTATATGTAGATTACTACCGACAGAATAACACAAACGGGAGTAACCTGTTGACATCAAAATATCAAGGAGAAGGGCACGCGTACTACAATGTTGGTGAGTAAAAGTAGTCACGCGGCGACAGACCCTTTACCCAATGGGTAAGGCGTCCACACGCGAGACTAAGTATTAAGTGTGCGCTTTTTTTTTTCTGCTAAAGGGAGTAAACAGATCCACGTTTCTTAGCATTAACTTTAATGTGGACTTACTACCCCCAACTTAAATAAGCTCCAAACGTTTAGTGTAAATAAAAGCCGTAAAAACTTAATGTCATTAGCTACCAGCCGGAAGTTTTCCAACAAGAGCACCCTTAAGCTACACTGATGCAACAAGAAGCTCATATTTAATCACAGAATTTCCACTTAATTTGTGAGAATGGAAGTTCGCCGTGTCCTCGAATGGTCGTTGGTCGTCGTAAGTATCGTAGGCTTGTGGAGTACGTTGTCATTACCAATTATATTTTTTGTACTGGAAGATAATTACAGGAATAACAGGAGCTTCGTAAGTTCATTTATATTATTATATGTATATATATATTATATAATATATATAATACTTATAGCACGAGTCTGAGTACAATATGGGAAAATATTTTATGAGCACGCAAAATATTTTCACGAGCCGAAGGCGAGTGAAAATATGGCGTGAGAGTAAAATATCATTCCCATATTGTACGACGAGTGTAATAAGTGATTTATTGCTTCTTTGAAATTTTTCTCAACCGGTTACAATACAATTTTCATTGATTTTACTCGCTACGCGCGCGCTACAAGGAGCGTTCAATAACAAGCGTACAATATGGGAGAATACAGAACGCTCGCGTGATGCGGAAATATTCAAGAAAAAATATCAAAGCTGCAATAAATAATATTTAAATACCGTTGCTATATTGTTGTCAGGTGTAATAACTTGGCAAGTGTGCAATAACACTTGCCCGGTATTTAAAATAGTTAAAGCATGAGCGCTTAGTGCCTAGTACATTTATCGCACTCAGTCCTCGGGCCTACAGCCCTCGGGCTGTCGTGCAATAAATCGACTAGAAACTAAGCGCTCATGCTTTAACTATAACATAATTATTATATATATATAATATATATTATATATTATTTGGTTAGTCTGTTACTGTAGTCCATATTGAAAAGTACAAGTGTACATGCCAGTCATTGGAGATTTCTTTATACACCCTGAATGTAATAGCTAATTAATATTGCTATTATATCCTAGGACTCTGAATTGAGTGTCTCTCAGTGTGAATTTCCCAGATTGTACTCCAATGGAATCTGCTTGAAAGCATTTTCTAGTATCTTAAATTCTTCAGATTGCCAAGAACCAGTTCTTGTCTCTGAATTAAATGAAGCAGCGGTTGCAGATGCCATTGAAATGCTAAATGAAATTAATTCAAGCCTCCTTTGCTCACAGAATATGTTGCCATTTCTTTGCCTACACTTTGTGGGACTTTGTGATGGTAATAGAAAGCTAGTTCTACCTACTGTTGGTCCGTGTGAACTTATCCAAAATGAAACTTGTATCAGAGAATGGACACTCATATCTTCTCTTGGAATTGATATACCAGACTGTGAAGACCTTCCTGCGGAGCAATACATTTCATATCAAAGTAACTGTTCCTTTAGTGTATATTACAATATTGTAGTCAAATTAAAATTTTCCACTAGGAAACTCTGTTATCTGTGAGGAAAACTTTTATTTTGATGAAGACTTTGAGGGTTGTGTGCCAAGCTGTCAAACGTGGAGTGAAGTAGGAGAGGCGGCCACCATTGTATTGCGAGTCATCGTACTAACATTTGTTTCTATAGGAATTATACTTTCCATTGCAGTAATCATCATCTCCATCTTGAAACATAAACTCATGTAAGATAACTAAAAATTATTTTACATATCAGTTACAATTAATGGATGAAAACAAGAATATCCCATTTTAAGATCATATATATAATATATATATAGTTGGTGTGGTAATGATTTTAATTTGGCTGTAGTAAATTTATAGATTGATCCTTTCAGGTTCCAGTTTCCAACAGCATTCCTGGTATTTTCTACTCTTGATGTCCTGTTAATGTGTGAGTTGTACGAATAATGTGTTCCTACTTTGTTCATATGCATATTAAACTCTCTTAGCTTTATTTATTGCATTTTTTTTGTAGGGGGCTAGGTTGGTTCCCATTGAAAAATTTTGTTTATTAATTTTAACAATTTTTAACAATTAATTTTAACAATTTTGGGTCTTAGATTTCATTGCATTGATTGGCTACAGTAGCTCGAGCTTGTTCTGTTCTTCACCAACTATTGTCAACAACACATCCACTCCATTCTGCATTATTTCAGGTATTGCTGTTTTTTAATTGTTTCTATAGTAAATCTTTTTGTCTATAATTTGTATATCTGTCTATTTGTCTCTCTGTGTGTGTAGCTATATATATGTCAGTACATTGATCTGTACATTTCCACTGAATAGTATACAATATAATTATTCAGTCATTCTCGGCTGAAATAATTATAATAATAGCAACTTCGGCAAGAAGTCGAAATGTCGGGTTAAGTTTTAATTAACAATATTATTGGCTGTTAGAATGAGAACATTTGCTATTATTACAATATAATTATAATTATTATACTTGCAGGAATGTTTTTCAATTATTGCTACATTCAGCTATCACTCTGGTGGATGTTTCACTTGTTCATTATATTCTGGGGTGTCTGGTTTCCATTTCATTATAACAAATTCAAGAGCAATGGAAATTTGAGGAAAGTTTCAACTGTTCTTACCGTCATTGGAATACTGGCTCCTACTTTGGTCATAATTATAACAGTCTCTGATACAGCACTATTAGTCCAAAGACAAGCAAATGAAACGATTACTTCAAGAGGCCTTGGATATGATGCATTCTCTCACTTGCCAATATTCTGTGCATCTGGAAGGACTTCATTCTATACGTACATCATTCCTTTATCCCTAATTTTGGCAGGCGGAGGTCCTTTAATATTCTGCATTGTTCTTCAATTGTACAAGGTATAGTTATCTGTCTATGATCAAATCACCTGACATGACACTGTAGCACTTAAATGATCATGGTCGGCAAGCAAGTGAAGTGAGACACTATCAATCAAAACTTTTGCTGTTGTATGAATAGTACATAGGACATATTTTTGCATATTATATGCTTAATAACACATCAATTATTTTGGCACAATAAACGTATAAAATATCGAAATTGTTGACCTTAGCGTTTGACTCTTGAGGTCACAAAAGGTCAACTTTGGTTGATACCGAATGGCAACTTTTGATTACTCAGTTGTATTTACTGATCCATCATTTTATTATGTACTAAACAGAGCCTAATACCTGTTGCCACATAGGAAATGCATTAAAGTAAACAGGATGTGGCAAGGCAATATTTTCCCATATCACCTGTGTTCAAAGTTATCATGTTGCGTTCACGTCCCCCCTAGTCAACACAAGAAATCCGTTACTATGGTATTCAAGCATGAGCAGTACATAATAAATGTATTATTCACTGGATATCGCAGAATATTGCTTGTCTGATTGGCTGTATTTATGCTCGTGCCTGTGGCACTCATTTCAATATTTAGCCAACAGATTCATGATAATTGTCAGTATCTTGCAATTCAGAAAAAAATATGTAATAATTAATGGAGCTATTACCTTTTTTCCCCAACAGTTATATTATGTCTAGTATTATAGCTACTGTCTCGGTTTTTCTAGATATTTTCCCTCTTATCTCAGTAATTCATATAGATCAAATGATCTTGCTCGAGGCACTATAAATGATATGGGAAACAATAATGCATTGAAAATCAAGTGGCATGTGTGAACTCAGAATTACCAAGTCACTAGTAAAAATAACTAAATGATATAAACAATAGATAACAACACATAGATATTGCCGCAGCACAGGTAAGTACAATTGCTAAAAAGAAATCAAATTCTCTGCTGTTTTCGCACAAAATCTGTGGTAATGGAGCGATCATACCCAGTGAGGTTCACATAACAAGACGTTATATACTAAAAGGAATAAATCTCCATTTTGGTCAACTCTATATAGACAGGGGTGAAATAACTTTTGTTTTGGGGGTAATTAACAATGTATACATGCTATGTTGAAATTTTACTCTCTATCATGAACACTATTGAATGTTAAGATGTCATATGCCCATAACATAATTATTGTAGTATTCATTGCAAAGTTTCCAGTAGTCTATTTATAACTGACATGTGTGACTTTAAAAATAAGCTTTTGTAGCACATGTTCCAGTAACACTGCAAGCTTAAAATATGTCATACCTGTAAAATATTAATGCCTACATTAATGTGTGTATGAGTGTGCACGTATATGTGAGTGTTGTATAGTTGAGAAATCAAAGTTACAGCCATTAAAGGGAGAATGTGGTGGTTTTAATATTTTGTTTGTTTTTCTAGTTGAAGCATTGATTATGGATTCCAAAAGTCACACAAAATGTATAATTTTCCTGTCACTAGTTTCTTCTATATTTGGACTTGAAGTTTGCAAATATTTATTTTCTTCCTGCTTCCTGAAATCTTATATCCTGAATTGGGTGTGGTTTGTGTAATGTAATGATGAGAACATCGGCTACTCTAGTCTGTGTAATAGTAGTCTGCCATAGAAACCTTACAACTTCAAGTGTTAATGATCTGATATGGCCAGTATACTAGCTCTAGTGAGTCTGTGATAGTGAAGCCAGTAGCTCAGATACCTTTTGTGTCTTTAGCCTTCATATTCTACAACTGAAGCTAGTCAAGAAAGCGTGAACTCTGGTGGGGAATTACTCCAAGCTGGAACAGAAGCATGACCTTATAGCTAGTTTAGCATCCATTTCTTACAAACATCAGCATGAGACTATTGCTGGGTGCAAGAGTCAATGTGGCCATTGTGAAATTAGGTCCACTCTTGTGCTTGGGAATGTATTTGTAGCAGGGAATTCCAAACGATAATCAAGGACTAGACACAAGTGATTGTACCAGCCTGTCTTACTGAACATGAAGGCTTCCATACAGTCTACTGTCTGAGGGTATTGATCCTAGCAATTTTCCAGCACAGGTTACAACATGGTGCTGGTTACTCCATCTCATGAGAAAGTACAGCATGACCAATGTTGTTATTGTTAAAAAATATACCTCTAATTATATTGAGAGCATTATTATTACATCACTATCACACTTCATGTGTCTGTAGCTATTGCCTATAAAAACCATCCTACAATAGACACTGTTTCATTCACGTTGTTTACTTATTCATGAGATGGAATAAGTGACACTTTACCTGCACCATGATTATTGTAGTCTGTAATTGGGAGAAAAACAAACAAAACTGTCTCTAGGACCCATAACCTTATAAAAACATGATTAAAGCCTCTATGTTCAGTAGGCTGGTTTTGAATCACTTGTGTTAATTTTTTTATTACTGATTGGATTTCCCCGTGGCAATACATTCCCAAGCACAAGCAGTGAAGCACCTGCTGCTTGTAATAAAAAAATGGCTATGCTAAACTAGCTATAGCTGTTCCAGTTTGTAGTTAACAGTATCTTATTGTCCTGAGAACCTCATCATCATCATTAAGAATGTCATTTGAGGCTTTATTGTGACTAGCATCCTGGAGGTAAGGCTCCAATTCCCCACCAGAGTTCATGTTTTCTTGACTAGCATCAGTAGCAGAATATGGTAGGCTCAAGACACAATAGGTATCTGAGTTACTGGCTGCTGGCCATATCAGATCACGAACACATTAAGTTGCATGGTTTCTATAGCAGACGACTACTACATAGACCCGTTCTCAACTTGACATCAAACAAACCACATCCAATTCAGGAAATAAGATTTCAGGAAGCTGGAAGCAAATAAATAGGGCAAACTCTTCAGGTCCAAATATTGAAGAAATTATTGACAGGAAAAATCTCAAATTATTTTTGTGTGACTTTTTCCTAATTCTTCATAATAGTCCAAATTAATAATAATGATCTGCAAAATTGGATTCTAATTAATATGAAGTGAAGGTCTGGATGGCACAGTTATTAACAAAACTACTAACTTGACATTTATTATTTTGATTATTATTCCAATTGAGGCAAAAATATATTTGAGCTTATAGAGATAAATTATTGTTCTTTTTCTTTTTTTAATTTGTGATGGAACCCCTTAAATAATTGCAGTGAAACTACTGTATTTACAAAGTTGGAACTCTTATGAGTCTTAGAAATTCTGTTTAGCTTGCAAAATAGTAATTTAATATCCAGTGCACCCAGTATTGCGGCCATAGGATTTATGCACAATTGAACGATATGAGGGTAATGAAGGAAAATGTAGATTAGCAAATGAATAAATACTACAAGGTAGCTACATGTAAATATGAAAACTCATAATTCGTACAACAGAATGTTGAACTTTTACCTTAACACTTGTAAATTGAATGGGTAAATATTTTGTTGTAGATCCTTTGTATTGCAATGTATTTCGTAAAATGCATTTAGTAAAATACATTATACTCTTTCTGTTCTATCATGTGTAATGACTCTCTGTAGTATTGTACATATTTACAGCATATAATGTAGTTGAAATCACTAAGCTGATATCATTATTATTCACAGAAAAAATCAGCCGGAGCAAGTGAATTGAAGTTATTGCTGGTCCTGGGTTACTACCTTTTGCTAACTTGTGTTAGCATAGCAGATTTTATGGTCATAGTGAGAAATTCTACACCTCTAAAGGATTCAATGGAGAGCTATTTCCTTTGTGAACAACGTGGACTTCAGCCTGGCATTTCTTGTCCGAGAGACTTTCAACGGTATAGTTTATCCTATGCTATGATCGTTCTGATAGTAGTGCTGTCGTTTTATCCCTTATACGTGCTGCTATTTGCAGTGAACATTACAAAACTTAAAAAATTATGCCTTAATAATTTCTGTACATGCTACTTCAGCACCCAGTCACCAATAAAAGATTCTGTTGGGCTATCTGAAATTCTTTCATAATGAATTTTATGTCGTAATATGAATCATTTTTTATGATTACATGTATGTAAAGTTATGTGATAAAGTCTGAATGTCCTGAAATGATGTTGGAAGTGTTAGTAGTTTGGTCAAAATTTGGCATAGCTACTCCATTTCATGAATTTCACAGGTTGTATTGTCACACTCTAATATGAATCAAATTACCTTACGACTAAAGCCGTTATGCCTCCTCAGATGGGTAAGAGCAAGTAATAATGTGGGGAGTTAAGGGGGGGGGGGGTGTACATACAAATTAGTGGCACTATGTTCTAAGATATATTCTAACAGCTATATTGTGGCTTAAATGTCAACAATGTAGACAGAGACAGTAAGAACCGTGAGTTGAAGATCAAGGAAGCTCTACACATACAGATGACACCTGACAACAACAAGTTTAACAGAGACATAGGTTTAGAGCTTCCTGGGGATACTGGCTGTTCATGCTGCATGCAAATAATAAACAGTAAGTGTACCCTCCAGAAATCTGGCTGTTTACATTATGTTATTGTATCACCACGGAGAGTTCGACGTCAGTTGACCCCTGAAGAGGACTTCAGCAAGAAGTTGAAATGTTGGATTAAGTTATAATTAACAATATTGGCTGTTAAGAAGAGAAAAATTTGCTATTATTTTAATGTCAACAATATCCAGGAAAACGTAATTGAACGAATTTTTACTTCTTTACCATAGTTACATGTATTCTGGTGTAGCCAGACCCTTTACCAAACTGCTACATTAAGTAAAGTTCTAGCCTACACCAGTCTAAGTTACATGCAAATTGTTTATGTCAAGAAAAAAAAAATTCGTTCAATTATGTTTTCATGGATATTGTTGACATTAAATAGCAAATTTTTCTCTTCTTATCAACCAATGTTGTTAATTATAACTTAACCCACTTTTTCACATTTTATAGTATAGTATGAGTGTAGCGATTGGCTTAGAAAATGGAAAAAAATTGTTGGAATAGGGTTGAAGAAATTTGAATGAAAGAATTTCCACAAGAGTTGGAGAAATCGTGGTGTCTTGTGGAAATTCTTTCATTCAAATTTCTTCAACCCTATTCCAACAATTTTTTTCCATTTTCTAAGCCAATCGCTACACTCATACTTATACTATAAAATGTGAAAAAGTGGGGGAATCCCTTGCCCCCCCTTCCCCCACCCCCTTCCCCTACTTCATTGATTGAACTACTCAGATCTTCATCTCATAAGACCCATAATTAACTTGTGTTAGCAGAACTAAGTGTGGAAATTTTATATTTCTATTGGACTCCTCTCCAAGCTACTTCTTATGTGACAAATGTGGAATCCAACCTTTGACACTACAGTTTGAAGCTTTTTTTTTTAACTACTCTTGGAGCTGCATGTCTGTTTCAGGTTTGCTATGCTGTAGTTTCAGAATAAACTGGAGTCAAGCCTAAATAGCCGTGTTTTTAGGAGAAAAACGTTCTCCGCGCGCGCGTTTAAAGAGCATACGTACCATCCATACATACATACATATATATATATAACATATACCCGATTTTGCATTATCCACCCCTAATTCAGCGAGCGAGCGAAGCGAGCGAAGCTGACTATCAGTCGTGTTCAATTGAGATTTCAGATATAATTGGCGAGCGAGCGTAGCGAGCGAGACACTTACAGGGGTAAAAATGAAAAAATCGGGGATGTTTATTGGCGAGCGAGCGTAGCGAGCGAGACACTTACAGGGGTAACACAATCGAAAATCGGGGATGTTTATTTGTATATATGTTTGGACGTACGTATGTCATTTTGTACTTTGACCCTCCGTATTTTTGTGTTCACTCCGCGTTCGACCCCGTCCCAAACTTCACTAAATAGAATCCTCCGGTTTAGCGACCATTACCAGTATCACATTAGAAATTGAATTGTTTACCGCTTTGAATTGTTATGGGGGTGCTTGCCCTGCAACAGGAAAAGACCTTAACTATATGATTCAGAGAGTGAACAATGTTGCCCTATTACTGTACAAGAGCTTTTTCGTAAGCACTACTTTGAAACTTTGGACCACACCATTAACAGCATTAAGTCAAGATTTGATCAGCCTGATTACGCATTGTACAAGACAGTTGTGCAGCAGTTAAAACTCAAAATCTTATGGGAGCTCCATTTCTATTCGAGTTAGTGGCGGTGGTAAGTTAATGCGCTATTTGTCACAGTTATAAGCCCTACTCAACAGTATTTACTTAAAAATGCATTGTCCACTAGACGAACCACGAAGGTAAGTCTTGCGTAGGTATGTTCAGTTGTGTGAAAATATTGTGCGTTACAACTACTATTACGTAATTTAAAAACACTACTTTATTTTAATAGCTTGAGTGTTAGCTGTTAAAATCAAATTTAACAATAGTGTAGTTTAAGGCTCGCTCGCCATTTGTTCTCAAGCACACCACTAGTTTATTTGTATATATGTTTGGACGTACGTATGTCATTTTGTACTTTGACCCTCGCGTTTTTGTGTTAGTTATTTGTTCGACCCCGTCCCAAATTGCACTAAACAGAATCCTCTGGTTTATCGATCAGTACCCGTATCACCCTAGAAATTGAATTGTTTACCGTTTTGAATTCTTTTGCGGGTGCAGTTAATACTTGACAACTTAAGGGACTTCCATTTCTATTCGAGTTAGTGGCGGTGGTAAGTCAATGCGCTCTTTGTCATAGTTATAAGCCGTGCGCACAGTATTTACCTGAAAATACATTGTCCACTAGACTACTGCCAAGGAAGTCTGTGTAGGTGCATGTCCAGCTGTGTCAAAGCATTGTGTGTTACAACCACTACTTAGCTAAAGAATATCACAAAGAAAACTTTTAAATAACGCGTATTGTTTTGTTGTTGTTGTTTTTTCCTTCAATTCAAGCAGTTGCAGAGAGTTGTTACTATGGCACTGAAATCCCTTTACCATGTATGCTAAATTTAAAAACTTGACCTTATTATCAGTAGCTTCAGTGTTAGAAGTCAATAAAAAATAGTATAGTCTTTAGGCTCGCTCGCCATTTGTGCTCAAGCACACCACTAGTATATATATATATATGTAGGTATGTATGCGTACGTCAAAAAATTTCGCCCGCGCTTCTAATTACGTAAGTTAGGTAAAGCGTTCACAGTTCCAGTATTTTTCAATTAACGAGCATGGAGAATCCTGCTGCACTGCCTTACGCAACTTTGTTTTAACCAAAAAGTTTATAGCTACTCTCTTCTTGGCGAAAGACTGAATGGCAAATTGTCAAGCTGCGCTTCTTTGCCACTGCTTTCGAAGTTTATTCAGGTAATTCTGTTATTGTTAACTCTTCATGCCTAATCATTGCTATTATTTAGCGATTTCCTTCACAAATCATCTTTACCTATACTCATATATTTACTCGCTCGCCATGAATTTGCGCTATTCGAGCGCACCACTAGTACTGTCTCGCTCGCTACGCTCGCTCGCCAATAAATAAACAAACATCCCCGATTTTCACTTGTGTTACCCCTGTAAGTGTCTCGCTCGCGGATTATATGTATGTATACGTACGTCAAAATATTTCGCGCGCTTCCAATTACGTAAGTTAAGTAAAGCGTTCACAGTTCCAGTATTTTTCAATTAACGAGCGCGGAGAATCCTGCTGCACTGCCTTACGCAACTCTGTTTCAACCAAAACGTTTATAGCTACTCTCTTCTTGAAACAATTGTGAAGTCTTTGTCAAGCTGCGCTTCTTTGCCACTGCTTTTCAGTTAGATGTAATTTCTGTCCTATTTTTCTGTAGAAAGAGTCTGCTCGCTCGCCATGCATTTGCGCTATTCGAGCGCACCACTAGTAATTATTATTATTACTTTTTGTTTCTTTTTTGTTTGGAAAACCCTGTGCTCCCGTTTTCTATCATTTTTAACATCCCTAGCTCCCTAACTATTTATTTTCTGCCGATCATTTCTAATGAACTCAACAAATACTGTACTCCGCAATAAAATGTAGCAAAATAATCTCAAGTAACTTCATAACACGCCCAGGCGCATTAGTCACGTGCGCGTTCGCAAATTGTAAACTACTATATACAGTACACATATTTTCTTAGTGCAGCCGCAAAAATGCAATTACTGAGGTCTACAACGGAAGTGATTAGATATAGCTAATAGTACTTGTGTTTTTGTCACACACACGCAGTGTAACCCTTACCTGTGCAGCGCCAGTGATAGAAAAAAATATAACTATTAGCTATAGCTGTGGCCTGTGTTCGGCAGTCCAGTGTGGCCCTCCTTACCTAAAAAACTGCCTTGTTGATAGTAATGGAAACTCGGCGTACTTTGGAATGGACTGCGGTCATTGCTAGCATTTTGGTACTGTGGAGCATTCTATCTGTACCTATTATATTTTATGCTCTTGATGATACCAAGTACATTGAAGATAACATCGATGTAAGTCATTTAAGAAAAGTTAGCTAAACAGAGTCTCCAAAGAATTACAGCTACGTGGAGCAGCTAAATCATGTAGTTAGTTACTTACTCAAAATAATCATTAACTAACCTTTACTTTTTTTCTCCACATTATTGTAAGGTTTACCTAGTATTCAAGGTACATAAGAATCCCTTAGCAATTTTATGTAGGGTGGTGGTGACCCTATAGTACAGCAAATGACAGCATCAGCAATTGCTGCTGGGAGTCTTGATACAATTATTCTATGATGCTCTTACTAAGGCTACTAATGTTGTCACAGTATAGCAGTTAAGTTTTTAAAAAATCAAGAGGTAATGTGCACTTTATGATAAAAGCATGAAACTTTGTACACTGCTTTTATATTATGACAAATTTACATTTTTGGGGTAGAACCATCTTTGATTTGACCTTAGGTAACCTTTAGACATAATATAAACACCCAATAATACCACAAAATATGATAAATTATCAATATTGTTCATCGATTAAGCTTACTGCATGTATACTTTTTGGTCTATATCATAAATAGAAGCATTAAGGAGTGTGGCCAAGCTAACTGGCTCATCACAGAGAAAGCATCTGTTTTTATCCACACTCCTGGCTAGAACGTGTCTGCATATGTAATGACTCAACCCTTTCATTGCCTGACTTCATTATTTTATTCTCTAGCCGATCAAGCTTTGGTCTGGCTGAACTTCACATGACATGCTTTGTGCCAGGAAGTACTATGCCTTATCACACTAGCTTCAATACTATCTTTGTCATTCAACCCTTTTACGTCAATATCCAGTGGCATGCAGTTATGTACTTGAAATTGAGCTAGGTGCTCTGCCAATAATTTGTAGCCACTACCAATAGCTAGGTACTTAAAGTGATCTAGCTGGGCATTCCAAGCTATGGTTGTTGTTGTTGTTTTTTTGTTTTGTTTTTGTTTTTTTTGTTTTGTTTTTTTGGCAAAGAATACATATTATATTCCAGTCAGTGATACATGGTATCTTGTGTGGCAAGGGTGTGGAATTGTCAACCAGTGAATGTTGCTTTGCGATGCTAAAGTGATACATAGCAATAAATAAAATAAAAACTTTACCAATAGAAAGGTAAAACAACTCACACCTCTAGGTATCAATTATGTAACTACAAACCACAATTCTAAAAATCCACTGTGAATTAATGAGCATAGCTTTTGACCTACACTAGATACAAATCTTGTTCAAGTTTCAAAATATTACTTAGACAAAGGTCTTTCCAATGATGTCCTATTTAAATGTGTTGCACAAATAGCCTCACTTTTAATTGGCAAGACATACAATCTGTGCTCTTAAGAAAATCAAGTCTATCGTGTGTAGAATCCATGTGCTAAGTTTCATGCTTTTATTGTAGTACGCACAATATTTGTGCTTAGCTGTTCTACTATCAAAGCTTATTTTTATGTCGCAATTTTTAAGAAAGAGTAAGTATAATTCTTGAAGTAAAAAATAATATCATCTAGCTAATTGTTGTAGCTTTAAGTCAACAACAGTTGAAAGGTGTGAATGATTATAAACAACTATGTCAACTGTTCGGGACCAGAGGGACCAGATGCACCACCGAACAACCGCCAGTAAAGTGCATGGATTGAACTATGAACCTTGTTTGCTGTGTGTGTGCATTTCTGTGTGTGAGTGTGCATGCTCATGCCCCCCCCCTTGTGTCATTCCACTCATTAACACTTCTATTCACTCAGTTCACTCAGTTCAGTTGCAGTTCAGTCAGTTCAGTTGCAGTTCAGTTGCTGTTCAGTTGCTGTTAAAAATATATCTTTAACTGTTATTAGCTACTACTCGCACTACTCCAGCTATTCTAGCTACTACTCGCACTACTCTAGCTATTCTAGCTACTACTCGCACTACTCTAGCTATTCTAGCTACTACTCGCACTGTGCCTGTGCATGCTAGTTCTCCACAGGCTGGTCCTTTGGATTCTCCTGCTAACCCCGAGCTCAGGGATTTACAACCCCTGATCATCAACAACACAACAAACAAAACCTATATTGAAATGTTGAACATAAAAACAAACCTCTGTCATTAAAATGTTCTTGCATAGTATGAGATATGGTAATGATGTCAATTTCTAAGAATAACAAAGTACATTCTCAGCTACTTCATTCAATTGAATAATGAATGTATAAGCTATTTCACCTTTTGCTGCCTCTTTAAAATAATAGAGGGTATTATTAATAGAGTAAAAGGGATTATTGCTTGTAATGGTCATAATATTGAAATAATGAATAAACAATTTTATTACATAAGCTTTATTTAGATTTCAGCAATCAACAATTCATATTGTTACCAACCAAGCATATACGCTGAAGGTTTGTGTTTTGAAGCATATTCAAACATATTAAGATCTTCAGAATGCCAGAAACAAATCCTAGTCCCACAACGGAATGAAATGGTTGTTTCACAATCCTTGGATCTTCTAAACCAATTAAATTTAAGTCCTCAGTGTTTCCAAAGTATGCTGCCATTTCTCTGCCTCTATTTGGTGGGGTTGTGTGATGGGAGAGAACTAATTCAAGCTTCAGCCCAGCAGTGTGAGGATATTCAATACAGGGCATGTACGACAGAGTGGGACCACATATCTGTTTATCTACCAAACTGTGAAAATTTGCCCGATCATCAGAATTTTTCATGTCAAGGTATAAAATAAATTAATACTTCAGGCAATATAATCTATATGGATAAATTATTTCTTTTTTATATATTACACTTTGTGTTACCAACAGGAGCAAATGTTACATGTCGGAGCAATTTTTATTATGACAACTACCATGAAGCTTGTGTACCCAGCTGTCAAACTTGGAGTGAAGTTGGAGAAATTGCCACCATTGGATTTCGAGTGATAATTATTGCATTTGGTTCCCTTGGAATTATTCTCTCCATTGTGGTAATCTTAGTGTCAATATTGAAGCATAAACTCATGTGAGACATCAGCATATATATATATATATATATATATATAATATAATTATACATAATAATTTGACCAAACTTGTTAACCCTCAGCATGCATGCACAAGAGGGTTATAGTAATCATCCTGTTTGTCTGCCTGTTACACTCTGATTTTGGAGATTACTGATATTTAACCGTTGATTTAAGTATGAACTTACTCAGACTAAGACACTACTTTTATTAATTTTGGGCTGATAAAGTTTTCGGCTCTACATAGGTAATAAATGTTATAGGTAAATGCCCCTATTGTGATGTCATAATCACGTGAGCAAATAATTTCTTGCTGACAGCAGTAGTTTTGCTTTCTAGAAGTGGAGATTCACGTTGAAGATATATATATGGTGAGTGCGTCTTGCCAGGCATGTTTAGCTTCTGACAGCATTATTATATATTTACCGTTTTCATTATTCAAGCTCTATTAATAACTGATTAGAATAAAATAGCAATAAATTATTCTTTTGTTTTGAGATGATTTTGTAATAGCTTGCCAGTGTATGGTTGCGCTGAGGGTTCACACGTTTAGTTTTTTCATACAATCTTTGCAGTGTTTTGCTGCATTTCGCTTATTAAGTCATATGTAATTGATTTGACACTTTTATTGATATTTTTAGGTTAAGTTTCCCTACAATATTTCTTGTGTTTTCTACTATCGATGTGATGATAATACGTGAGTTGACTGTAATTATTTTCATTAAAACCTTCATAATTGTTTACTTAAAGGTATACAGCAGATGGTCTACAAAGAGTAGCACTCATTAATTTGCAATAATCAAAAAAAGGGAGGAAACCAAACTTTATACTAATAACATAATTTATTTAAAAGCACACTTGTAAGATAATAGGTAATTAATAGAACTTGGCAATAAGTGAATTTTCTATGTGTTGTTGGCACATTATACAACTAACATAGTAAATATTTACTCAAAGTATCGCTCATAGCAGCTTGTCATTAAATAATATCTGGAATAGCTATCTGATAGCACTAGCTTATCCGTATACAAGGTATGCCTTATTTTATAACCTACTTTAGCTGTTATTAGTTAGTTCTATTGTACCTTTTAGCACGCCAATAAGTGCCACATAAAGAAATTCATATACTATGCTATAAAGCAGTTACTAAACAGCTTATTATTTACGTATCTTCGTTCACAGAGGAGTTGATGATAAATTTCATACCTAGATGCCATAATGACCGTAAATTAAACATAGCTAGCTATTTTCATATTTGATGCGTATTTCCAGAATAAAAAAAAGTTGTAATTAGTGTTTAGTATTCTTGTCATTGAAGTTTGAAATAATCTATTCATAATTAGATTATTTACTCTTATTTATTTTTTGTTTCTGTAGAACTAATTTCATTAATTGGATACAGCAATACAAACCTTTTTTGTTCTTCACGAACTCTCTACAACAATACAGCTACTTCTTTCTGCATTTTGTCTGGTATTTTTTAAGTAACACAATAATGATGTGCTATTTCTCATATAGCTACTTACAGTAGTTTATTTAGTCAGATTTTGTGAACTAGCAATAAATCTTTATGGGATGGCTACTTTTGTGTTTTAATGAAAAAAAGTGTGCTATACAGGTAACAGACATTGTTAAGCTGTGCACTAGCTAATAGTCACAGAGTTGCTGATTAGTTAAACATGCTTAGTTAATACAAATTTATGATTCAAGAAGACAAAGCTTGATTGTGCATGAATTGTTTTAATGCTTATAGCCAGCTAAATAGATAAAACAACAGAGGGAGATAAAATTTAAAACATAATGTTAGTATAGTAACATATTGTGCTATAGCTATATGATTCCATATCTCTGATTGCTGGTTTTTGTTGTTGTTTCTGTAGGAGTAGTATTTCATTATTCCTTCGTTCAGCAATCTCTCTGGTGGATCTTTCACTTATTTATTATATTCTGGGGGGTGTGGTTTCCATTTCATTATAACAAGTTCAAGAACAATGGAAGGTTTAAAAAGGTTACATTTGTACTAACCATCGTCGGAATACTGGCTCCTATTCTTCCTATAATTATAACTGTCTCTGATACAGCAATGTCAGTCAGAGGGCAAGCAAATGAAACTATAACATCAAGAGGTTTAGGATACATAGCATTTACATATCCCACTATATTTTGTGCACCTGGAAGAGTATCATTCTTTACTTATATAATTCCATTTACTATGGTACTAGCTGGAGGAGGTCCATTGATAATACTCATAATATTCCACTTTTGTAAGGTAAGGCAATGCTATAATAGTTCACACTTGATGAATATTGTACTACTTTGGCATTATTCACCAGTAATAAAGCTAATACATGCATAGTTTATTAACCTAACTTAACATTTCAGCTTCTTGTTGAAGTTATTCCCAGTGGTGGCTTAGGAAGATGGCAATGCAAAATTATTGTAATCATTGTTTTGCTATTATAATAATGCTTGCCTTGGATACTATATATAGAATAATCTACAAAATTATAGCAATCTATACTTTGTTTATAACATAGGCTTTTTAAATACATCTTTACCTTTATTAAGTTTGATGCAATGCAAGCTCACATTATGCTATTTTTTTTAACATTTAAACAGAGGAAATCAGCAGGAGCAAGTGATTTGAAGTTGATGCTAGTCCTGGGCTATTACCTCTTGCTAACTTGTGTTACTATCGCAGAATGTATGGCAATAGTAAGAAATTCAGTGCCTCTTTACAACTCACTGGAGAGTTACTTCCGTTGTGAAATCCGTGGACTTCAGCCTGACACTTCCTGTCCAAGGGACTTTAAGCAGTACAATTTGTATTACACTACAACAGTTCTACTGGTGGTGTTGTCCCTTTACCCATCATATGTTTTACTCTTTGCTGTAAACATTTCAAAAGTAAAAAATACATTTCAAAATGGTTTTCATACTTCCTCTTCAAAAGCAAACTCATCAAAAAGTGGTTCTGTGATGCTATCTGAGATTCAATAATATTTTTATCAATTTTATAATCTTTGAATTATAGCTAGCATTATTCAGTATGACTAAATAAAAGAGAGAATCTGACTTTCATTATATGAGATAAAAAACTTTACTCAATTGTACTAAACTTGGTGTATTCGGATGTTTTCTTAATCTCATGATTTGGGAAGGTGCTGGGAGTGGGGGGGGGGGGGGGGGGGGGGGGGGGGGTTATCTCCTTCCAAAATTGGGAATAAGGCACTGAAGAGCACTATGCCAGCCTCTTCTTTCCCCCATATTCTGCCACTGCTGTAGTGCTTGATGCCATACTGGGAAAAACTAGGGACACTTCTCTCAGCACAAGTGACATATAATATCTAATTAATTGCACACAGCCCTTAGATCGCTCCGATTCATATCAGTGGGTAACAGGATGGAAGCAGCAAAAGTGCCATCAGGGAAACTCAAGAATTTATTGTAACATAATAGTTGCTGACCTAGCTAGTGATCATTGTGATGCTTAGCCTCAACAGGAAGTGTTTAATTATTAACTTCCATTACCTAGGAATAACTATGGCTTCTCAATTACAGATAGCTCTAATACTATTAGATTGTTCTGGCACTGAGACCACAACCCTTAAAATGATGGGATTCACCATTGAAGTTTTTATATAAGCAGATGGGAATAAAAAGGCCAGGGCTAAATCTGTAACAGCTTTCAGCTACATCTTAAAGTGTTTCTGATAGACAGTTACATCATTTGATTCTGCAAAAGAAATCAAGTCACAAGCTGAGACCCTTTACCTAATCCCCACATAGTGACTAGGTAAAGGGTCTGGAAAGTGAGACGAGTGGCCATGAACTAATAGAGTACTGAAAAACCTGTTCAACTGCGCGCTTTTGGTTAGCTGAAACAGAACTTGATGATTAATCAAATGAATACACAACTTTAATCTATAGTTCAAGTTAGTAAATTTTTGAATAAAATTTTAAGCATATGGGATGTAATTTCACTCTTTAGCATCAATACAAGTAAGATAGACTTATTGACATGATCATTAAACTCTGAAATCATAACTCTACAGCCGCAACCGAACTGCAATGATTAATGGAAAGTATTAATGAATAACATACCCTGTTATCATCGTTCACATGCATCAGTTAAACAAGATTTCAATTTTAAGTACTTTATATCCTATCCTAAGGTCCCTTCCACAATTTTATTTTACTGACAAGGACCTCAATTATAGAAAATGACTGTCTTTTACAGCAATACATTTAAGACCAACTGGATGTTATAACGTTGCCCTTACAAGAAAATAATTTTAGCTACCATTATGAAAATTTCAAATAAGGTTTCTATGCAGTGGATTCTTGTGCCCAGTCAAAATATAAAGTTCTATAGCTAACAATGGATTACTCCTGTTTTCCGAGTTCTACATAGTGAATTATGTTTGTAAGGTACAATTGTACCATTCCATCCTTGGTGCATAAGATTACAAGGTGCTATAACAAATTTAAGCAGGGATGGTTGCCACACTCAGTCCACACACACAACAATATTTCTTTGCAGTTATATTAATTCCACCTGCTCCTACAAGCTGTTACTTCTTAGTAAATAGTGTACCAAGTACTTTCTAATAACACAACATGGAAATTACATGACAAACAAACCAAATCTCATGCGCCACGCCTTAATCCATCTTGATTTTTTTGGCCCTCTTTGTGGCTTGAGATCACATGTGTCTACTGTGATGTGTTTTGATCCCACAGAATCTGTCCACTCAAGATGCCAAGATAATTATAAATCTCTCACTAAACCTAAGTTGCTAGAATATAGCAATTAAAAATAACTTTCAAGACCACCTTTAGCCACTACATTAACTCTTGCTTTTACTTCATAAAATTTATTTTAATACTTCTCTCAAAAGTTGCTTAAACGTAACATTAACTGCTATCCTCTATATTCCAGCAAGTATAACATTATTTTACATACTGAAGACTATAATAGGCAATAAAAAATGAGAGTGCATAGAAATGTACTAACAAACAATGTGTTCATGTCCTTTTGAAAATATGCATCCGATTTGCTAGTAGATTCTTTGTAATCAAGTCTGGCCCGCACAACCTGAAGCTTCTGTCAATGGTTAATAGTTAGATAATGTTTCACATGTGACTATTCTATCAAACAAGTCATGTTTAGCTTTACAGTGAATGCAGTGGCTTAGGTTGCCAACTGGAAAGGAAATAAATTGTATATATCAGGGATATTACATTCTGTGTTGAATGATTTTCACCATCTTTGGCAACCCAAATTTGAGTTACTGAGATGCCAGTCTACTCAACCAGATAGCTCTACTTCAATGTTAGTATAAGTTTGGATGGATCCAGACTGGCGTAGAAAAAGCAATCTGTTAGTTATTTTAATGAGGCATCAAAATAGCTTGACCAATGAAAATGGTACATGGAAACGCTGTCTTCATAAGAGAAGAAGTTAAACTAGCCACAAATACGCATTTTCAACTCGAAACTTCACTCGTTTCCACTCCGTTCAACTACACCGCCGACTGCAAGAAATTATTTACTCACGTGATTATGACGTGACGCTAGGGGACGTTGCCAATAAAAGCTGGTACCTACTGCGGAGCTGAAAGCTTCGCGTTTTCTCTAGGATTAGCCCGAAATTAAAAAATGTAGCTCAATAAAAGGTCTTAAATCTTCATCCTGAGTAAGTTCATACCTAAATCAAATGTTAATTGTTAGTATTCTCCAAAAACAGGGCGTGACAGACAGACAAACAGACAAACAGACAGGACGACTACTATAACCCTCTCGCGCATGCGCGCTGAGGGTTAATGTAACAGTGTAGTTAAGCTGCGACTATGGAGTTGAAGTAAGTTTGTAGACAAATTAAGTTCACTCCTTAATTATACATATAAATTCTATCTCCTTGTTACGTAACAAATCTATAGACTTGGAGGTTTGCAGAAGCAAATTTATATGAAAAAATAACGAATTTTTTTAATTTCCTGTAAACTGCAGCTTCAGTTTAACTAAAAATAAATAAATGTATAGCTATCACCTATACAAACAAACAATTAGCTACAAATTAAACTAGCTATTTTTTTGTCAATCATTACATTCAAAATAATGTGACAACTTTAATGTTGTATTTGGTAAATATTCTCCCGCAGGATGAAAGCTCCAAACAGTCCATCACTCTTCTGTGATCCTGTATGGGAGTGATACCAGTGAGTTCCAGCTGGCTCTGCCTTGAAGATGTAGTCGAATGACGAGTCTGGATCTATGGGAGGCTGGGTTACATGACTCACTCCGTCCATCCATACCGACTTTCTCTGGTACATGCCGTGCCAGTGAATGGAAATGCCTACATCTGTCAGGTGATTGTTCACATGGACAACCACAGTTTGGTGTTCATATACTATAAGTGTAGGACCTGGAATACGACCATTTATTAATATCAAAGTGCGATAATTTTCACCATCTAATGTCATAGGAATACTATGGTTTTTTGCTTTGAATTGAGAATCATCCACAATGCCATCCAGAATTGAACAGTTAATGGCATCACTATTCATAGCTACAGCTGGGTGGTACCCAGTCTGGTTAAGAATTAGAAGACAGCCCGTTTCCGTTAATGCCTGATCTTTATCCAGTTTATAGGAGACGAAACTAAATCTTTGAGAGACATTGAATGTGAACTCACATTCATGTGCAATCTTTGAGCACTCACATGCTTCACTTTGATCTGGACTATGAATGTCACAGAGACTGAAAGAGAGCAGAGAGAGAACATAAAATGCTACTGCCTTCATTATGTAAAATTTAGGGTGATTGTCTGCAATTTTGTCAGTGTGACTTTATACCAAATTTAAAGGAAGTAACAACATGGCTTCATTAGATCTCACTTGACAGGAAGGCTATTGCAGCACCAGTAGATCCTATCTATATTCACTTCATATAACACTTGCACACCATGAACTACAATTTTCTATGCCTCCCACTGTAACATAATTTACCTTTCTTTCTACATCTCCTAATGAGGACAGCTCAAAATTAAATTAGGAACTTTCCTCATAAGGAAATGTTGAATAAGTTGTAAAATATAGAGGCAAGAATTTTTAATTTTTATCCTAAGCTATGTATTTATTAATCATGTTACTTCAATGGTTCATTTTTTTACTTTTACTTTTAGGCTTGAATTTTCATCTTTTAACGGTGTGTATATAAAATCAGAAGGTGTCCTACATGAAATATCATTGGAACTAATTTTTATCATAGTAGTCTACCTTGCAACAAAATATAGTCCTGCACAAGCCATTTCCATTCATTTCACATTACTGTAAGGTAAACAGTCTTGTCATTATTTTACCAATAATTTTGGTTCCTCACATAGTAGCTAACTTAAAATAGGCCAGACTATTGAAAGTCAACTATCAATGATTCTGAGTTAGCCAATTTATTCACTCTCAAAGATTATATTTAAAATAATAGCTATTGCTAATTAATTTCTAGGAGTTATATTAAACTAGAACAGTGTGTCCTTTTATTTTTTTACTCAGAAGCATTAGGTTGCTTGATGTGCATTGCATTGTGATGACAAACTTGACAAAGACTACCAACCACTCTCAGATGGACTCTAAACCTGTAAAAGCATAAATAATTTACCACAGAAAATTTAGGATAGCCCCAAGTGTGGTCCTTGTAGAGGGGTCAGCATCATTATGGAGTGTGATTAATCATTGCTGCCATAGGACTCACACTAACCTTTAAAACAATATCGCAAACATCAGCGTAACGCTACGCATGGTAAGGCAGTCAGTAATCGGGTCCGGTCCGGTCAGTAAATGAGACCCTACCTGCTGGAGCAACCAGGACCCTTCCGAGTGGAGTGATTAGGTAAAGGGTCTGGCCTGCAATACTAACTTGAGCCATGTGTACTAATTGCAAGGGCTCTTGCAAGGTTTTATGAACAAAGTGTTGTACAAATGAAACTTGAAATTTACAGATGCAATTAATACTACAGGATTCTATTTGTGCAATTCTCTAATGTAGTTTTGTATAAAACTAGATATCACAATAATTATTTTCTACTGAAACAAAAAACTAGGAAAAATGATGTTCACTAATACTTCACTTGCTAAACACAATAGTCTACAAACTAGAAATAGAAGGGAACAACAAAAATGGACACACTTCACTTGCTAAACACAATAGTCTACAAACTAGAAATAGAAGGAAGCAACAAAAATGGACACAAGTGTGACCAGAAAATAACTATTGCTTGTTGGAGAGGCATCAGAGTTGCATGTTGACCCTTTACCAATAGCACTATTGTACCCATCTATAGACCATTGAAAGCTACCATGATTATTAATGCCAGAAGGTGGAGTCCATTGCTGGTCAGCAGAGTATTCCTGGATGACGACAGCCATTCCATCTAGCAGGTGTTCTTCAACGTGGCAGTGCATGAACCAGTATCCAGGGTTGTCAGCAAGGAAAGCAATCACAACATACTGGTCACGAGCTATAATAACTGTGTCTTTCTTGATGGCAGTGCTGACAACCCTACCATTCTGCAATCGACTGGAAATTGCCTGTGGCATGGTGGTACCATTTGCCCAACCTAGCCTAGTGCAACCACTGTTCAGTTCTTCACTGTTCAGTTCTTCACAGCTCAAATCTGAAATGCTGCCAATGTACACGACGTGAAAAGCGTGTCCGTGGAGGTGTATTGGATGGGCAAACTTCGCTCCTTTGGCGCTAATGATGATACCGATTGACTGTGGCTCAGCTGACTCAACGTACTTGGCATTGGAAACTGCTTGTATAACATTAACGCACTCACACACTTTATTAATCCTACTGTATGGTGACGGCCATTTTGCAGTGCAAACACCGCATATCTTAGAGTCCTTCACGCTTTGGTCGTATGCCCCACAGTTTGTGGCATAAGGTAGAGCTGGTGCCTTAAATCTGTTGACATTTATTGTATTTCGTTGACCGGTAAATGCAAAGTTGAGAAAATGGAGGTCACTGGGTTGCTCAGGAGGAAATATTGGCAGTTGGGAATCAGGTGATATGCTAACAAGATCTGTCAAGGAAACACACTGGAAAATACGGTTATTTGGATGTGCAGAATAAGGACAGTTAAGCACTTTGCATTTGTCTTCCTCAGTGCATGATCGCCGTACATCCAGCACATTGGAATATCTCGAAGTCCAGCTAAGCTGATTTGCATTTCCATAAGTCAGTATTCCCCTGGCAGAATGCTCTGCTGCAGTATCTTCTAATGTGACCGCACGTATCCAATAATTCATGCCACTCTGATCTGCATTGAGGATGAAATCGTATGTTTCTCCACTGTGAATAACAATGTAGTCTACTTCTTTGGGCTGAAATAAATCTCCATCGGAAGCTATCGCTATCAATTTGTGACCGTCAATTGAAAAATTGAATGGAAAAATGCTGATGGCCCCAATTATTCGAAAACGATACATTCTTCCTCGTACCACAGAAAAAGTACTTAAAGGAGTCAAAGTAATGTTTTCTTTTCGTCCTCTGCCATTAATCAATCCTGACCAAAATGGGAATGGGCCATGGGATGATCCATCCAGGCCATCTACACTTTCGTGTGATGCTTTAGATGGCGTTGTAGGCAGCATACCTATGGGAAGGTCAGTAAAGAATGGCACTGACGATAATGCTTGGTGAATGGCTTCTGGTTTTCTTTGCCAGTCAGTAAGGGACAAAGTGTGACTGGCAGGCATATCTTCAACATTGGTGTACCTGCTATCTTGCAGTAGATCTCCCACTGACCTTCTTTCTCGCACAATGAAAGCTCCAAATATTCCGTCACTTTTCTGTGATCCTGCATGGGAATGGTACCAGTGAGTTCCAGCTGGCTCTGCCTTAAAAATGTAGTCAAAAGAAGCATCAGGATCTATGGGAGACTGAGTGATGTGGCTTACTCCATCCATCCATACAGATTTCCTTTGGAACATTCCGTGCCAGTGAATGGTGACTCCGACATCTGTGAGATGGTTGAAAACATGAATAACGACAGTCTGTCCCTCATATACTATAATAGTTGGACCAGGAACACGGCCGTTAATGAGTAGCAGAGTGCGGTAATTTACTCCGTCAAGTGTCATTGGTACACTGCAGCCTCTGCTTGTGAAATCATCTTCAGTTGTAGCTCCCATCAAAGTTGCAATTGGAATCTTTACTTACAGCCCGTCGGTATCCATTGGCGTTCAGGAAATAAAGGTAGCCCTTTTCTCCCAATCTTTTATTTTCATCAAGCTCGTATGAGACAAAGCTGAATCGCTCGTGGATATTAAAGGTGAATTCACATTCAGATGCACTTTCTGAACACTTTTCACATGCTTCAGCCTGGTCTGGACATTTTAGACTTTGTGAAAGGTGGAACAGAGACAGAAACAGTGCTGTTATTAACCGCATTGTAAAACTGTTTTAAACCTAAGCACTTCTAAAGCAGTACTCCTATTATAGCCATTGACCCTCCGTGGTTTAGTAGCACTTCCTGTCTCTGAGACAAAGTTAATTTATTAAGCTTCTAACTGTAACCAAGGAAGAATGTGGAAGTGACATTATGGTATTTGCAATGCAATAGTCCACTTTTATCCTGTCTTCAAATAAATTAGAATAATGCATGCATACTACACACTCGATGGATATCATATGAGTCAGTTATTCTTAGATGGCAAGACCTAAAGGCATAAAAGAAGGGAGGGGGGGGGGAAGTTTGCTAGATATTTGGCTTTCCGGGTCATGTAAATGTATTTCAAGGCTTTCTTTACAGTAAACCTTACCAAGAACAACAGACTTAGTTTATAATGCTTTATTTGTTTTTCTGAAGCAGTGGTAGTTTTTGTTATAGAATAATAGCTCACTTCCAAGTATTTATCCAATGC